>OMBO01000199.1_pt1 | contig 56554 bp, 45 predicted proteins | sample 1644901 | NCBI WGS metagenome assembly OMBO01 (sample SAMEA103958144, study PRJEB25191) | human gut metagenome | reverse complement strand
GACACATTACTTTGATTAAAAATAATGCGTCATTGTCAAGCTGACGGTATTATTCACCCGTAAAATCAAACCTCTGTCCGTCAAAGTCAGCATCGGTCATACGCTCCAACTTTGCAATGGTACCGTTTGCCAGCCGCCGCATTTCCGTGTCCATATCCGGCAGGGCGGCCAGCATCCGTGCCATCGTGCGGCGGCGGTCAGAAGTGTGGTACATACAAATCAAATTTTCTTCTTCTACGCTGAAATTCATGGTCAGACCTCCATTTCATGTTGTTTACTGCGGGCCGTTGCCCTTTTCGGACTGGCGGCCTGTTTTGTTTCAGAAAGCTGCTTGCGGACAGAAGCGCGGAGCTTGCAAATGCCCTTGTCCCGATTCTCGTTTTTGTCAATCAGCGCGTAAATACCGAAACGGTCTTTCAAGCTGGACAGGTGCAGGGATTTATACGGCAGCATGGCAATCAGCCGGTTCGTGTCCCGGCTGGATGCCAGCTTGGTAAAATAGGGCGACACCTCCACCATAAAATGATTTTTGTCCGGGCTGTTGGGAGCAGCCAGCCGCTTCATATCTGCCGCGATACGCTGCGCCTCGGCCTCGATCAGCCCAGTGTGCAGTGCCACAAGATGTTCTTTGAAATCACCGGGCCGTGCCGATTCTCGACTGCGCTGCTCCTGTCGGATGGCCGCTTGCAGAAGTTCCGGGTCACGGGGCCGCATTTCATACCGCACGAACTCTCCGAAATATTTGTCCGGGCGACTGTCGAAATGCTCTTTCGGGCCAATCTCCCGCATCCCGCTTTCGTAGATCAGACGATTGGCACCCACGGGCAGGGCGACTTCCCGGATGTGCTGGAAATGCTGCTGGTAGTCCAGTTCATACAGATTGCCTTGCACAGTTCCGTTGGCCGCGCCGGTCAGCTCCACCGCATAGGCAAGAATCCTGTCATGGGTCTGTTCGCCGCAGAATTTCCATGTGTTGTAGGCTTGCGTGTCTTTGAGCAGCACGTCCCGTTCCCGGAAGCAGAATGTTCCAGAAGGCCGGGACAGCCACAACAGCAGCTTATCTTCCGGCTGGTCGCTGCGGGCGGCCTCCCGCAGCATCTTGATGTCATAGGCAAAATCGCTCTGATAGTATGCGGTGTTCTGGTGCATAATGGCTTCCAGCGCAGCGATCAAGTCCATATTTTCAAATTTTTGCACGGTTTACACCTCCAATTCCTTTGTCTTTTCCCGTGGCTGTGTTTGCTTGCTCTGCTCTTTTTTTGCGGCATCCAGCTGTGCCCGGATGGACGGCTTTTTCGGTTTTGCGGCGCGGGACTTCTTGGCTTTCGGTGCCTTTTCCTCGGCCTTGACTGCGGCGGCAAGGTCTGTCAGAGAAATTTGTTCTCCGGCTTTTGCTTTTGCCTCCAATTCGCCCAGAGATGGTGCATTGTTCAGCACGCCATCAATCATATTTTCGTCTTGTTCGGTGGAAAGCTCTGCAGTGCGCAGCGGATTTTCCCGCAAGAACTCCGGCACCTGCTGGAAGCCCACACTGTCGCAGTAGTGGGCGGTGTCCTGCCCATTCTGGTGCAGCACCACCACATCCGAAACAGACAGCGAGTGTCCCTTGAAATCTGCCGGATAGTCCACATTGAATGTGCGGTAGATGTCCTCCAACGTGGTGCCAGCAGTCAGCGGCGCGGCGTATACTTCCGTATAATTGGCCTTGTCCACGGTCAAACCGGCAGCCAGCAGGCGGTCGTAGGGCTCAAAACGGTAATCGCGGGTGGAATCCTCGTTGCGCAGTTGGTAGATGGAAAAGCTGTCCTGCTGTGGTGCTTCAAAGCCTGCCGCTGCGTATTCCTCTACCGTCATTCCAGCATCGGCCGCTTCCTGCGCGATCTCTGCCTGCACCTGCGCCTTGTAGTCCTGCAAGCTCTGGTCAAAGTCGGCCAGCTTGGGCGGTTCCGGCAAGTTATACTGGCCTTGGTTGAGCAGCGAGCGGCAGTCCTGCACATAGGCCACAACAGTGTTGTAATAGGCAGCCTGTTCCGGCGAAATGTTCTGTTCCTCCCGCAAAGCGGCGGTGGCTGCCTGCTCCATGGCCGAAAGATTGCAATGTTGTTTGAGGTACGGGATAAACTCGGTCAGCACCATTTCCCGCTCTGCCTTGTCTTGTTCCCACGCTTCCGGGCCTTTGTTGTGCAGAACAAAATTTCTCCAGCTCTCGTCCTTGGCGTAGTATTCGTGGTAGTTCTGGATATGCTGAACCAAAGAACCCTCTCCGTCACCAAAATCCTGCCGTCCCTCGTAGTTGTCGGGTTGGCCGTTCAGGGTAAAATCAATACGGAATGCGGTCTTGTCGTACCAGCCGCCCGTGTAGCCGTCCTTTTCCCGGTCCGTGTGCTGGGCGGTGTCCAGTTCTTCAAAGACGCGGTTTGCCACGGACAGCGGCATGATTTCGCCGTCCTGCAGCTTGTCACTTTCGCTCCAAAGAATTGTGACCGTAGGTTCTGCGGCGGGGTCTGGAATTTTAACGGGTGCGGGAATTTCGTTGGCCTTTTCCGCCGCCTCTTGGAACGCCGCCAGCTTGTCGCCCAACAGGACTTCCGACACTGCGGCTGTCTGCCCCAGCAGATTAAGCGCTTCCTGCCCGGCATCCGGCAGGGTCAGACCGGGCGCGTCCAACTGCCCGCCGTCCAGAGCTTTATTGTCCGGGCCGTACAGGGTGTAGTCATAGCCGGAATCACAGGTCTGGATGAACAAAATATTGCCGTTGTCCAGCGCAAATGCGGCTTCCTGTGCGGCGGAAAGGTCTGCTTCCCGCTGCTGGCGCAGTTCTGCCAGATGTTCGTCCAGCGCAGAGATTAGCTCATGGGCCGCGCTGCGGATAATTTCCAGAGAGGCTTTTAATTCGGCCAGTTCCCGGCCCGAACTCCACCCGGCTACATAGCCAAAGGAATACTCGGACGTGTCCAGCCCATAGTGCTGGCAGACGGCATAGGCCACGCTCTCGGCCTGCACCTCACGGGTGCGGCTGTCCGGGCGGTTGGCCTGTTCCGGGTCGTCTGGGTCGATGGCGTGCAACTTAGCATGGGCAATCTCATGGATGGCTGTCTTGATGGTTTGCAGCTGGCTCATGCCCTCTTGGATGGCAATGCGGTTGTCGAGCAGATGAAAGTAGCCGTGCGCCCCGCCCTCGATGTCCTCAAACCCGATGGGCACCGGAGATGACTGCTCCAACGCCTTGAAAAAATCTTGGTAGTCCTGCACACTGCCGGACAGTTCATTCACGGCAATGGTCGGCAGAGGTTCGCCCTCGGTCTGGCTGACATCGAACACGGACACCACCTTGAAAGCCGGAATCTGCACCGTCTTTTCTTCCGTCAGTGGCTTGCCGTCCTTGTCCAGAATCGGCTTGCCCTGTTCGTCCAGCTTTTCCATCTTCTGCTTGACCTTGTAGGGCGCAGGAGCAAGGATTTTGATGCCTTTTTCGCCTTTCTTTACGGTGCGGTGGAACGTGTCTTTCCACTTGTTGAAGCCCGCCACCAGCTGCCCGCCCTGCATGGCGATCAGCAAGGTGTTGTTGAAGCTGTAATTGTGGAATTTCGCCATCGTGGTGAGGTAGGCTTTGTAGCGGTCACTATCGAACAACTGCTGAATGCCCGTTTCCAGCCGGTCCGTGATTTCTTTCATCCGTTCCGCGCTGTCCTTGCCGTTTAGGATAATGGGAATAACTTTCTGCGGTTCTGTTTCAGGTTGAACAGGCGGCGGGATGTTGGCCGCATCCCGCAGAACTTCCGGCGCGGGAAAGGACAGCACCCGGTATTCCTCCGGCACGGGCTGGCCCTCGTGGACTTTCTGCCACTCGTCCCCGCTTTTGACAAGGTAGCCGTACTGGGTGAACGCACCCTGTTCCTGCTGAGCCACATACCGGCCAAACTGGGCCGTGTCGATGCCTCCTTTCCATTCGTCCGGCATATCCACCATGCCGGAGCGATTCAGGTAGTAATCTCCTAGCTGGGCAGGCCCGTGCACATCCGGCAGATGCACATAGTAGTCCACATTTTCGGGAAAGTCTGTAATTTTCCCAATGCTGGAAAGCTCACTCTGCGGGGCTTGCAAAGCGGCGTTCAGCTCTGCGCGTTCCCCCGCAGAAAGCGTTTCCAGCTGTGCGGCCAGAGAGTTCAGCGCGTCCACATTGGATGCCAGTACCATGTTGTAGGGAATCGCAAAACGCTTTTCTTCCTCGGCAAAGTAGCCGGAAATGAAAAGGCCCTGCGGATTATCGGACGAAATGCCGATTTGCCGCAGGGCCGCTTGTACCTGTTCGGTTGTAGTGGGCAGGTCCAGCCAGACGCCATCCCTGCCTTGCTGCTGCCGATTTTGCAGCTGGATGGAAAATAATTCGCTCATTTGGTCACACTCCTTTTTTGCTATCCTACGGATAGAGAGAGCCGGTTATGGCAAAATGAATGCTTCGCCTTACCATAACCGGCCCTCGTTTTTCTTTATTCTTTACGCTCTACCCGGTAATTGACGTACTTGCCTCCCGTATCTGCCAGAAGCACCGTTGCATCATAGGTTTTGCCTGTCTTTTCGGAATAGAGGCCCTTGACCTTTGCCTTGCCGTTTTTGAGCAGAGCGGCGGCGATCTTCGGGGTGAACGCCTTTTTCCGCTGCTCAAAGAAGCGGTCATTCTTCCACATCACGAACTGACAGCTACGATTCCCGCAGTAGAAGTTTTTCTTGCCCTCATAGACGTTTTCACTGCACCGGGGACACTTGCCGATGATGACCCGTTCCGACTGGAACAGGTTTTGCTTATCTGCACTGATACAAGAATAGGTCTTGACCAGCTGGCGCACCTGCGCTTCAATTTCGGCCATGAACTCGTCCGCGTCTGCATTGCCCTTGGCAATCTCGGTCAGGCGGTTTTCCCATTCGGCGGTCAGGACGGGAGAGGTCAGGCTTTCCGGCAGAACCACCGCCAGATTGATGCCGTCCTTGGTGGGGACAAGCTGTTTGCCCTTGCGCTGCACAAAGCCCATTTGCACCAGTTTTTCCAGAATCGCGGCACGGGTGGCCGGAGTGCCCAGCCCCTTGCGCTCTGCGTCCTCCGGCATATCCTCGGCTCCGGCCCGCTCCATTGCTGACAGGAGTGTATCTTCGGTGTAGGCTTTCGGCGGGGACGTGAAATGTTCCGAAATATCAGATACAACAGAATAACTTTGTCCCTCGGTCAGTTCCGGCAGGGTGTTCAGGGTTTCCGTTTCTTCTTCGCCGTCTGCTTTCAGGGTGGAGCGGAACCTCTGGTCGATCTCTTTCCAACCGGGAACAAGCACGGTCTTTCCCTTGGCGGCGAACTCGTTCCCTGCACAGGAGAACACAGCAGTCACAGTTTCGTACTCATGGGGTGCAGCCACGGCGCAGAGCAGCTTGGAGCAGACAAGGTTCAGCAGCTTGCATTCACTCTCGGCAAGACCAGTGAAACCCTGCTTTACAAATTCTGCGGTGGGAATGATGGCGTGGTGGTCCGATACCTTTTTGCTGTTCAGTACCCGGCCCACTTCCGCAGTCAGCGCAAGTCCTTGGGCAAAGGGCAGCAGTCCCAGCAGATCAGACACAAGATGTTGTGCTGTCTGGCCCATGTCCTCGGTCAGATATTGGCTGTCGGTGCGGGGATAGGTCAGCAATTTCTTTTCGTAAAGCTGCTGGGCGTAATCAAGGGTCTGTTTTGCGGTAAAACCGAACAGACGGTTTGCTTCCCGCTGCAATGTAGTCAGGTCATAGAGCTTAGGCGGCTGTTCTGTCTTTTTCTCCCGCTTGACAGAAGAACAGATAGCAGATGCCCCGGCACAGGCATTTTTCAAAGTGTCGGCCTCGTCCATGCTGGCAATGCGTCCACTGTCTGCTTTCAGACTGCCGGACTGGATGCCGACTGTGTAATACCTTTCTTTCTGGAAGCGCAGGATTTTTGCATCCCGGTCCACCAGCATTTTCAGTGTCGGGGTCTGCACCCGGCCTACCGTCAGGGTTTTGTGGTACAGCACCGAAAACAGTCGCGTTGCATTGATACCCACCAGCCAATCCGCCTTTGCACGGCAGAGGGCTGATTGATACAGAGCATCATAATCCGAATCCGGGCGCAGGTCTGCAAAGCCTTCCCGGATAGCGGCATCCTCCATGCTGGAAATCCAGAGCCGCTTTACGGGTTTCGTGCAGCCGGCCATTTGGTAGACAAAGCGGAAGATCAGTTCTCCCTCCCGGCCTGCGTCGGTTGCGGCAGTCACACTGTCCACATCCGGGCGGTTGAGCAGGGCACGCAGAACTTCAAACTGCTGTTTCTTCTCGTCCGGGACAATGAACTGCCACGGCTGGGGCAGGATGGGCAAATCCTCATACCGCCATTTGCAGTATTTTTCGTCGTACTGGCCAGCCTCGGCAAAGGACACCAGATGCCCGATGCACCAGCTGACCAAATAACCGCCACCCTGCCAGTAGCCGGTTTGCTTTTCATCGGCCCCGATCACGGTGGCAATGCTGCGGGCTACACTGGGCTTTTCGGCAATCACCAGCTGAAAACTCATGTTTCATCCTCCTGTCCGTCCTCCGAATGAATCTCGATTTCAGCCGGTTCCTCGTCTGCATCCTCGTCCTCGCCAAAATCGTATTCGTCCAGATCATCGTGCCCGGTGGTGTCGGCCTTGGGTTTGCGGAACTTGAAATAATAGAGTGCCGCGCCACCGCCCGCCAGAGCCAGCGCCAGCAGAATCATCAGACTGCCCATGTTGGATTTCGGCTTTTCCTGCGGCGTTTCGGTGTCGGTTTTCACCGCTTCCGGGGCCGTGCAGTTGCGCAGGCTCTTTTCACACAAGGGGCAGTTTTCGTTGACACTTCCGGCCTCACATTTCACCGTGCAGGTGCAGAACTCGGTGTCCTGCGGTTCTTCATCCAGCAGGGCCAGCAAGTCGGCATCGTCCACTTGGTTCAGGAAGTGGACAGAGGTTTCTTTGTCCTCGTTGGCGCGGTCAATCAGGATGTAAAAATAATTCCCGGCTTTGGTGGTCACTGTGATAAGCTGCTTGTCGCCGTAAAAGTCATCCACCAGTGTTGCATTGCCCTTGGGCGTGATGGGCACACCCTCCGGCTCCATGCCGCCCGTAGTGGGTTCTTCTTCGATAATCTCCGGCAGAGGTTCCGGGGCAGGGTCAGTACCGCTTGCGAAAGCGGGCATGGAAAAGGAGCAGAGGCAGAGCAGGATAGCCAGCAGTCCGGCAGCGAAACGGTTCCAGTTGTCAGGTTTCATCGGCGGCATCCTCCTGTTTGTGGTACGGGGTGACGGTAGGAGCGGCGTTCAGCGCACCGCTGCGCAGGAAGGCCGCAAACTCGTCCGGCTTCATATTCATGCTGCGCACCAACTGAATGATCTGCAAATTTTCCTGTTCGGTCTTTTCAGCTTCCAGTTCTTTCAACTGCTGCTGGTATTCGCTGATTTTTTCTTTGAGCCGTTCAATGTCGCGCTCAATGCGGGAAAGTCTTTTTGCCATACAAAATCCTTTCTGGCGTCACGGTAAACGCCCATAGCTGTAAAAATGTTCTTGCCAATATTTCGAGTTGAGGTTTGTGTAAGAGATCGGGTCGCCGCAGTGCAGCATGATGGAATTGCCCACATAGATACCGCAATGGCTCACGCCGGGGGTATCGTAGGTTCCCTTGAAAAACACAAGGTCGCCCGGTTTGACCTGCGCCGTCGAAACAGGAGTACAGAGGTTGTAAAGGCCCTGTGCGGTCTGGCGGCCCACGTTCCAGCCGGAGTGATTCAGCACCCACGAAATGTAGCCGCTGCAATCAAAGCTGGTGCTGGGCGAACTGCCGCCCCACACATACGGGTAGCCGATGTACTTGGTGGCTTCCTCCATCATGGCGGCAAACTTATCATCTTTGAGGGCTTCCGGGGGAATGTCGTAATAGGTGGGCTGCTTGATGGTGGACGCATTGGGGTACTGTGCCTGCCCGAACAGGTCTGGCCGGTTGCCCAGCGTGCGCATATAGAGCGAATAGGCACTGAGCTGTTCTTCCGTCAGCACTTCCACAGGCAGATGGGACAGGTCTTTATTTTTGAGTTTCACTGTGCAGATGTAGTATTCATACGGCTCTTGGTAAGTAATAACTTGCGGCACACCATAAGGGCCAATAATGACCATCGTTTTGGTGCGGTAGCGTATCTGCATGGTCACGGTTTCGGTCAGAATGTATTGCTTTTCAAAGAGCATTTCAAGTTCGCCCTGCACCTCGGCCAATGTAAAAACGCCATCATGGAGCGCGGACAAAATCGAGATCAGCACATAGGGGTCATGCTCGATTTCGTCCAGATAAAAATGATACTCGTCGTAGTTGTGGGTGGCCTCGTAGGTGTCGAGATACCGTTGCAGCTTTTGTTCCAGCTTGGCATAAGCCTTCTCTGCACCCAGCATATCCTTGTCCTTGGAAAAATAAGAAGATGCCGTCACGCCGGTTCCAGCGGTGCCCGCCATCACGGTGCAGGACTGCAAACCCGTTATCAAGAGCAGAGCCAGCAGACCGAACACCGCCACAATCAGAATGGTTTTCCAGTTCCGGGCCGCAAATTCGGCTACCCGTTCGCCGCCCTCGGCCGCCAGCTTCGTCACCCGGAAACCGTTCTCTGCGGTGGCGGCTGCACCCTGCGCGGCGGCTTGTCCGGCCTGCCGTGCAGCTTTGGCATACTGCTGTTTGATACGCCGTTTCTGCCACATCCGGGAAATGGGGTTGCTGGCCGCCTGTGCAATTTGCGGATTGTCCCGCAAGGATTTCTGGTAAAAGTATTCTGCATTGGCAGACATGAGCTGACGCTCTGCCTTTTCCACGGCCTTGTAGGGCTTCATCTTGTGGTGCCGGATGCCGCTGCGGATGACCTTGGCGGTCTGATGCTCCACCAGTTCTTCACCCTTGTGGCCGCCCTCCACGCCCACATTTTCGTGTTCGACCTCGTGGATTTTTCCGTGAGCGAACAGCAATGCTTCCGACAGCGGGCGGCTGGCCGGGTTTGGTTTCAGGCTGGGCGGGCCTTTGTCCTGCTGCTCAAAACGCAGGGTGGATTTTGCCTTGCCGCTGACAGCATCGTAGACTTTTTCATTGACTGGGACGCGCTTTTTCGGCAGAGCGGCGCGGGCCGCATCCAGCTTGTCGGCTTTCGCTTCCGCCTTTTGGATGTACGGCTGCAACGCCGGGTCTGCCCGTTCTTCCTCGGTCAGTTCCAGACGGGCAGCCGAACGGTGCAGGCCATTTTCGCTTTCGGCAGTTTCCGCAGCTTGCTTGGCCTTTTTCTTTGCCTTGTGCTTGTCCTTTACGTCCTCGGTGCGTTCCAGTATTTTTTCGGTCTTGCCCTCGGAATCCGTAGAATAATCCTGTTCCGCCTCCCGGCTGGAAACGTTCTCCACAGTGCCGTCCGCCTGATTTTCTACCACCAGACCGTCACGGGTCATGGTCTGGGTGACTTTGGCTTTTGCCTGCAATTCTTTCAAAGTTCTTCACCTCACATCGGACAGCGGCCCGTTTCAATGTCCGCAATGTATTTGAGAATCGGGAACACCTGCGGCGGCGAAACCGCATTGCCCAGTGTTTTCATCCGCTTGCTGCGGTTCGGCACATCTTCGGTCAGGCGCGGGATGTCGGCGGGTTCTTCGGCCCAAAGGGAATGTCCGTCCATTTGCGCGGGAAACCCATCAGCCACTCTACCCAGTCCGGGTTGAGGTAGGGCTTTTCCAGCGTGGTGGGGGTCATCCGGTAGACCACATGGGAAAGCCGCGCCGTCCACGCCTTGCCATCCTTGTTCATCTTGCGGTAACTGCCATTCGCAGAGATTTGGATGTCCAGTCCCTTGCCCACATCCCCGGTGTCGCTGGCAAGGGGTGTGGGAAGCAGCGGAGCCGATGATGAATACCCGTTTTCGTTCGTGCCACGCGCCAACGGCAGCAGCAGGTAATACGAAAACCCGAACATCGTAACCTGCCTGTTCCAAGTCAATGAGCGTTTTGTCGAGCCCCATACGGAGGAAGCCAGCAACATTTTCTCCAAGCACCCAACGGGGCTGCAATTCCCGGATAACACGCAGCATTTCGGGCCAGAGGTAGCGTTCATCGTGGAAGCCGCGCTGCCGCCCTGCGGTGGAGAACGGCTGGCACGGAAAACCACCTGAAATGAGGGTGACGGTGCGAAGTCCTGTTTTTTCAAAGAAAGCCTCCTTTGTTACGGTGGTGATGTCCTGAAAGCGGGGCACCTCCGGCCAGTGGCTTGCCAGCACAGCGGCGGGAAATGCTGCCCACTCGCATTGACAAACCGAAGTGAAACCCGCTGCTTCCGCGGCAAGGTCGATGCCGCCGATGCCGGAAAACAAACTGAAATGCGTTAGGCTCATAGTTCCACCACCTCGTTGAGCCGGGTGGTCATGATCTTATAGAGCTGGGTGTTTTTCGGGATGGGGTTTGAGAATGGCAGCACCACATTTTCAAAAATCAGCAGTCCTTCGCCCGGTTCGGAATTGTCGATGTACTTCTGCTGGTCTGCGGAGAGGTTCAGCCGTTCCGAAAGGATTTTACGGTCGCCGGATGCCTGATTCAGCAGCGTGATGAAGTCGCTGTTTTCCAGAATGTTCTCGATCTCCGGGGAAGAAAGAAGGTCCTTCACATTCTGGGTGGCGCCCGTGGGCACACCGCCCCATTTGCGGAAGCGTTTCCAAATCTCGGCACTGTACGCGGCGGTCTGTTCCTCTTTCAAGAGCAAGTGGAACTCGTCTGCAAAATACCATGTAGCCCGGCCTTGGCTGCGGTTCTGGGTGACGCGGCCCCATATCTGGTCTTGGATAATGAGCATCCCCAGTTTTTTTAACTGCTTGCCTAACTCTTTGATGTCAAAGGCCACAAGTCGGTTGTGGATGTCCACATTCGTTTTGTGGTTAAAAACATTCAGCGAGCCGGACACATACAAGTCCAATGCCTGCGCTACCCGGTCCGCTTCCGGCAAGTGCTGGTCGAGCAGGGCTTGGTGGAGGTCAGACAAAATCGGCATATTCTCCGGGCAGGGGTTTGCCAAATAGGGGCGATAGATAGCTTTCACGGCACGGTCTATCACGGTACGCTCAATCGCTTCCAGACCTGTTTTACCGCCCATGACCAGCTCACAGAACGACAGCACAAAATCCGACTTCAAGGCCAGCGGGCTGTCATCTTCGGAATAATTCAGGTTGATGTCCAGAGGATTCACATAGTCCTTGCTGGTGGGCGAAAGTTTGATGACCTGCCCATGCAGCCGCTTGACCAGCGGATAATACTCGGCCTCTGGGTCTGAAATAAAAATATCGTCAGCAGTCGTTAAAAACACACCGACGATTTCGGACTTGCAGCTCATGGATTTGCCGCTGCCGGGCGTACCCAGCTTTAGGCCGTTGGGAGACCGGGACTGCTTGCGGTCCAGCATGATCATGTTGTGGGATTTTGCGTTGATGCCGTAGTACATGGCCGCGCCGCTCTGGAAAAGCTCCTGCGTCACAAAGGGCACGAACACCGCTACGTTGGAGGTGGTAAGGCTGCGCTGAATCTTTATCTGGTTGATGCCCAGCGGCAGGCTGGACACAAGGCCCTGTTCCTGCTGGTAGTCCAGCCGGACAAGCGAGCAGTTATACTTCTGTGCCACACCTGCGGCTTGGAACACATCGTTGCCCAGCTTTTGCTTGGTGTCGGCCACATTCAGCACAAGAAAGGTCAGCATGAAAAGCCGTTCGTTCCGGGTCTGCAATTTGTTCAGCAGCTTTTTGGCGTCCTCGCCGTAAGTGGCAAGGTCGCTGGGCAGGATGTCCATGTCGTACCCGGAACGGACAGCCTTTTTCTGCTCCTGAATCTTCATGGCGTCAAGGTCTGTGATCTTCCGCTTGATGGTTTTGATGGCCTCGGTCTGGTCGATGGCCTGCACATGGAGATTGACGAGAATGCCGCTTTCCGTTTTGAGAAAATCGGCCAGCATTTCATCCGAAAGTTCCGGCGCAAGGATTTGTAAAAAGCTCACAGCTCCATACTTGCCTCCCAAACCAAAGATTTTGGCCGTACCGAAACAGAGGGAGGACGGCGCGACAAAGTCCTTGGTGGAGAGGCCGGAGGGAGCCAGCCAGTCCCAGTCAAAGCGGAACAGTTCCCCGTCCGGGTGGAAGATGCCGTGCAGCACCTCCAAACGCGCCTGTCCGTCCATGACGTGCGCCACGCAGCCCATAGTCTTGAAGTAGCCCAGCAGGTCAAGGCCAATGCGGGTCAGCCGAGCCCGCGCAGTTTTCAGGCTGTCGGCATCGATGGTGAAGGTCAGATATTTGGTTTTGACAATGCCGTTATTTCCGCTGGCAAGCTGCTTTTGCAGGATGGCGGTGTACTCGGCGCGGATGTCGTCAAAATCATCCCCCTGCGGTGCGATCTCAAAACTTTTTGCGTACTGCACCGGGTCAACCTTGCGATTCAAAAACGAAAGCTGCACATGGATGGAAGCATCCACATAGTTGTAGAGGTCGCACAGGTGTTCAAAGATGGCGGTTCTTGTTTCCGGCTGGGCCAGCTGATAGCTGATGTCCTCAAAGGCAATGCACTTGGAGAACGTGCGTCGGTCAATGCGGCACACACCGTCCGGGTAGATGGCCTCATACGGGATGGTGGCCTGCGCCGCGCGGGGCTTGCCGTCACCCTTGTACTTGCGGATAACGGCATCAATTTCTTTTTTCTGGGCGCGGGTGAGCTTTTTGGGCTTTTCGGTTTCGCGGGGTGTCGTTTTTCTGGACAATGGCCTTTACCTCCTGTTCCATTTTGTATTGCCGCACAAGGGCGGCGTAAGCGTTGTTGGTCTGATACGGCCTTTCCTTGGGGCGCAGGAAACAGCACTGAATCATTTGCTGAATCACCACTTCAAGGGGCTGGCCGTGCCGCTCGAACAGAGCGAACAGCAGCCCCGGCAGCATGGCAAAAATCATCAGCAACGCCGCCGCACTGTTGGAAAGATAGTTCCGGGCCAAAAAATAAAGCGGTCCGCCCGTTAAAAGCGCACCGCCGAAGCAGACCAGCTGCCGCTTGGTCAGCCCGAATAAGACTTTGGATTTTACATGGGTCAAATCTTTGGGAACGGTCACATACGCCATTCAAGCGCTCCTTTCTCAATGGGCACCGAACACCGACTTGCTGATGCTGCCGGTCTTGAACAGACAGAAGCAGAGCAGCACGGTGTAGCCCATGCAGCCCCAGATGGCCCCGGCAATGTCCGCTGCGCCAGAAATGTTGCGTATCAGCACCGCGTAAATGCCCACGACAATCATAATCAGGAACGCTTGGAAACCCAGCGCCAGCAAAGACTTCAAGTAGTTCTGCCCGGTGCTGCGCCACTCGCTGCTGCCCATGGTCGCCAGCGGGATAGGCCCCAGTGCGGTCACAACGTAAATCTCAATCATGCGGCCGTAGGTCACAAGGAAAATACAGATGGACAGGATGTTCATGGTCAGGCCCACCACAAGGGTCTGGAACCACAGGCTGAGCAGACTGCCAATGGTCATGCTTTCCAGCTGAAATTCCAGTCCGGGTATCAGGCGGTCAAAGTGGATGGATGTTTCGCCAATGATAACGCCGGAACTTTGGTTGACAACGCTCTGGGTGGCATCGAACACACCCATAACGATATTCCATGTGTTGCTGACAATGAGGATGGCAAAAGCAGACTTGAAAATCCAGCGGAAGAACATGGAGGTGTCAAAGTCGTGCATATTGTTCTTTTCGGTAATCATCTGGATAAGCTCATGGCACATCACAAGGGCAAGGATGGCCGCTGCAATGGGCAGTACTACCGTTTCGGAAAGACTGCGCAGCATATTGAAAATGCCGCTGTTCCATGCCTGCGGGGTAGAACCAACGTCCGAAGCGATTTCGCCCACCTTGGCGTTCACGTTGTCGAACAGGCCGGAGAGGTTGCCCGTGATGCCATCTATCAAAATGCCTTTTATCCATTTCTCGATGATCTCACTAATCAAGCAAAGATACCTCCTTTCCCGCGCCCTCCCATGTGAGAGGGAGAGCGCGGAGTAGGATTTTAAGTGTTAGTTGTTCGGAAAATTGTGGGCAGCGATGCAGGACTTAGCCCAGCAGCCCGGACAGCAGCGGGACAAGGGTCACGCCGATCAGGGCAACGCCGCCGCCCGCGACCAGCTGCTTCACGCCCTGGCTCTTGCTGCCGGGGTTATCCTGTCCATAGCCCTCCAACAGGTTGATGCCACCCCAGACACACAGGGCACCGCCCAGACCGACCACGATGGTCTGCAAAGTATCGACTGCGCTGTTGAAAAATTCCATAAGGTCCTCACTTTCTGCCGCTTGTTCTGCGGCACTTAAAAATAAAAATTATTCGGCTGTGTTTTCGTCCGACAGGTCAATTTCGTACAGGTCAAAACTTTCGTCCTGTGCGACTACCTGCTGCCGTTTCCGGCGCAGGGTGGATAAGAACCTGTCCACATCAAAGGTGTTCTTTTTGTCCGCGTCTGCAAGGTACTTGTAGTGCGGATGCTTGGTGATGTCGAACTTTTCCGAGAAGAACGGCCTCACGCCCCGCAGCTGCAAAATGCACCTGCCGCCGTCCATGATTGCGATTTCGTCCTCTGACATCAACGCCTTTCCTAATTTTTGATAGTTCAGTCCGTGGGAGGTTTGAGAACCCCGGTTCTCGCTGGTGTTGAAACTGTCGATGGTCTCTTTCCCCAGCGCATCGGAGATCTCTTTGGCATTCTTACCCCGCCCACTCAAAAAGAGAACAGAATCGCAGTTGTCCGAAATGATTTCGGCCGCATCCTTGTAGATGGCTTTTAGCTGCGACTGGCTCTGCAAAATGATGGATGCCGAGATTTCCCGGCTGCGGATGGTGGCGATCAGCTTGTCGAAGTTGGGAATCTGCCCAATGTTGGCGAACTCGTCCAGAATCAGCCGTACATGGACAGGCAGTCGGCCACCGTATTTATCATCCGCACGGTCACACAGCAGGTTGATAAGCTGGCTTTGAAGCATGGCAAGAATGAAGTTGAAGGTGGTGTCCGTGTCGCTCATAATCAGGAACAATACCGTCTTTTCATCCCCGATGGTGTCCAGCTCCATTTCATCGTCCTCCATCAGTTCACGCACTTCCCGGATGTCAAACGGGGCTAAACGGGCACCGCAGCTTATCAGGATGGAGGAACGGGTCTTGCCCGCCGACAGCAAAAACTTTTTGTACTGCCGGACGGCGAAGTGGTCCGGGTCTTTCTGTTCCAGCCGTTCAAACATGAGGTCCACCGGGCTTTGAAACTCCGGGTCGTCCTCGCGGGCTTCACTGGCATTTATCATTTCCAGCAGGGTGGTGAAGTTCATTTCCTCTGCCGGGGCCTCGTACCAGATGTAGCCGATAAGCGCGGTGTAGAACAGCCGTTCCGACTTCACCCAAAAATCTTCCGCTGACTTATCGCCCTCGCCCTTGGTGTTGGCGATAAGTGTATTCACCAGCTTCAGCACATCCTTTTCCGAGTGGATGTAAACAAACGGGTTGTACTTCATGGACTTGGAAAAGTTTATCGTGTTCAGGATTTTCACCCGGTAACCTGCCCGCTGGAACATTTGGCCCGTTTCCAGAACCAGTGTGCCTTTCGGGTCTGTGACTACGAATGAGGTAGGATAATCAGACGTGGGAAAGCATTGCATGAGGTTGGGCTTCACATAGAAGCGGGTCTTGCCGCTGCCGGAGCCGCCGATCACCAGCACATTTTTGTTCCGGGCCGTTTTGGGGTCTTTGGGCCGCCCGGTCATGGTCAGGCGTTCGGTCTGGGTCAGCAGGATGTTGTTTTCAAACTTGGGGTCGATGTAGGGGGCAATGTCCTTGGCGGTGCCCCATCGGGCAGAGCCGTATTCTTCACCCTTGCGGTATTTCTTGGCGTTCTTGCCTTTGCTGTACACGATGAGCCGGACAGCCACCGCCCCGGCAACGCCCACGCACAGGTCAAACGGATACAGGCTGGGCAGCGGGTTTGCAAAGGCGGCGGAGATGCCGCTCGTCAGGTGGAGCAGTTTTGCCGAAGCATCCGCGCCCGCCGCCAGACGGTACGCCTGCCCGCATTTGGCGAACAGGTACACGAACAGCAGATACGGCAGATTCAGCAACAGCAGCTTTTTCAGTTCAGGCTTCATCGTTCCAGCCCCCTTTGCTTGATTTTTTCCTTCGCACGTTTCGGCTGCTGGGCGGCTTTCTGCTTGGCTGCTGCCAGCACCTTGCGGATAGAGGGCCGCTGCTCCTTGGTGAGCGTTTTGGCCGTGAACTCCCGGAACGCCTGTTCCAGATTGTCCGCATCCTTGGCCTTGAAGATCACGATGTAGTGGGGCGGCTGGGTGGTCTTGTCCTTGCGCAGGGTAAAGTCCACGCCGTACTTCTTGGCGCAGGGCTTGAACGCCCCGATGTTCGCCTCCGTGACTTCAATGTTGGTCAGGGCTGCGCCGTGGGCTTTCAGCTGTTTCAGGCTTTGCTTGCCGTGATGCAGCTTTGGCCCCTTGGCCCGGTGCTGCAAATATTTTTTCAGGGCAGCTTGCAACGCTTGGGCGGTGAGCTTGCCCGTTTTCATGGACAGGGCAATAGTTTTCTGGGTGACTTCTTCCTGCATTCAGCATTCCTCCTTGGCAGGTAGTCGGAAAAGCGGCAGCTAGGGTGGAACCACCAGCCGCCGCAGGTAGGTAGTGCGCATAGGGTGACGCTCCTTTCGGTCAGGTGTTGGGCGGGCGGCCCCAATCGGGCTGCGCCATATCGTGCGCCACAAGGGACGCATAGTAGCTGTTGATGGTGCTGGGCGCATTAAAAAGCATGGCCCGCAGGTATTGCTTGATGTTGCGGACTTTGGTGGTGTTATCCCGCAGGCAGTCCATGACGAACTCGATGTGATGGCTGCCCAGTTTCAGGAACTTGGCCTTGACCAACTCTGCTGGGTAATCGTCCCCGGCCACCCGGATGGACTTGCGGTTGGTGCAGACGGTTTCCAGCAGGATGTCCACGATCTCGTCCAGCTGCTCCCGGTCTATCCGGGGATTCTGGGTGAGGGTGTCATACTCGATGTTCTCCAAAATCAGGTCCCGGTAGATTTGATAGGCCGCTTCCTTTCGGCTTCCTGTCCGTTCCGGCGGCGGTGCCGCTGCCTCGTCCTCGTCCAAAGGCAAGGGGTTTGGGGAATGGATAGGAATGGAATCGGTATTTAATCCCTCTTTCTTTTGTTTTTCTGTAATTAGTTTATCTTTATTTAATTGCATTGGATTTTCCAACGTAGGGTTTTCCTGCGTGGGATTCTCCAACGTTGGATTTTCCAATGTAGGTGAAACCGATGCAGGAACGGGCTGCGGCAGCTCGAAAATCACATAGTCTGCACCACGCAGCCGCCCTTTCTCGTCCCGTTCTCTGGAACGCTGGATGTAGCCCGCCTGTTCCAGTTCCCGGATGGCCTGCCGTATCGCGTCGATGCTTTCCCGGTTGATACGGGCCAGCCCTTGCAGGGTGTAGTCCCAATCTTCCGGCAGGGAGAGCATTTGGGAGAGTAAGCCTTTGGCTTTCAGGGACAAGGCCCGGTTCCGCAGGTGGTGGTTTGACATGACCGTGTAGCCGCTGTTCTTTTCTACCCGAAAAACTGCCATTTCACGGATGCCTCCTTTCGTTGCAAACAAAAAAAAGCAGCGTCCATTTGCTCCCGGTGATGGGAGAAGTGAACGCTGCGCGTACTTGATAATTTTTAGATTGTGTGGTATATAAAAGGCAACTGGATTTCAAACACAGCTACCCATCGGGGTGCGATACAAGCAAGTTGCTATCCGATGACCTCAAAAACAAATTGTACTACGATGGTTTTCAAAAAAAGCTGTATCACTACTCGCACCAAACAATGAAAATCCGAACCTTTTCTCGATAGGAGAAAGGTTCGGATTTTTGTTTTATTGGCTCATGGATCGTGCCGGAATTTACGGCTCAGGCAAGACTTTCAATGATCTTGGCACATTTTTCGATGCCGATGACCCCGCTGTCCAGTGCAATATGATAGTTGGCGGCATGATGATGCGTTTTTCCATTAGACTTCTCCTTTCTGGTTCAGTTCACGGTAGGTCTTGCAGATCAGATAGCCTGCAATCAGGAAGGTGAGGACATCCGACATGGGCATGGAGTACAACACACCGTCCAGCCCGAAGAACCGGGGCAGCAGCAGGGCAAAGCCCACGCCGAACACCACCTCACGCACCATGGACAGGGCGGTGGATTCCGCTGCCTTGCCCATGGCCTGCAAAAAGATGAAGCACGCCTTGTTGACACAGGCCAGAATGATCATGCACAGGTAGATGCGGAAGGACTTCACGGCAAAATCCGTGTAGTAAACGCTCTCGTTGGCGGCACCGAACAGGGCGATGAGCTGCCGGGGAAGCAGCTCCACCAGCACCAGTGCAACGGCACCCACGGTGGCTTCTGCCAGCAGCAGTTTCGTGAACAGCTCCTTTACACGGGCGGGCTTTTTGGCACCCATGTTGAAGCCCACCACGGGGATGCAGCCAGCCGCCATGCCCACCACGATGGAGATGACGATCTGGAAGAACTTCATCACGATGCCCACCACCGCCATGGGGATCTGGGCATACTGCTCCTGCCCGAACACAGCGTCCAGCGCGCCGTATTTGCGGAGCATATTGTTGATGGCCGCCATGGCCGCCACGAGGCTGATCTGGGAGAGAAAGCTGGTGATGCCGAGCGTCAGCATCCGTCCGCAGACGCTGCCCCGCAGGGCATAGTCGCCGGAGGCGGGCTTGATGATCTTCATGTGCAGCAGATACCACACAGCAAGCGCCGCAGTTGCGATCTGACCGATGACCGTGGCAACAGCCGCACCCATCATACCCCATTTGAAGATAAAGATGAAGATAGGGTCAAGAATAATGTTGATGACGGCGCCCGCCAGTGTGGAGATCATGGCGAACTTGGGGTTGCCGTCTGCGCGGATGATGGGGTTCATGGCCTGCCCGAACATATAAAACGGGATACCCAGCGTGATATAGAAGAAATACTCCTGCGAGTGGCGGAAGGTCTCCTCATTCACCGTGCCACCGAACATGGCGATGATGCTGTCCGCAAAAAGGAGATAGACTGCCGTTAAAGCAAGACTGCTGGCAACCGATAACACAACCGCGTTGCCAACGCTGCGCTTGGCCTTGTCCACCTCGTTTCTGCCCAGCGCCATGCTGACAAACGCACAGCAGCCGTCGCCGACCATAACAGCGATGGCCAATGCTACGACGGTCAGCGGGAAAACCACGGTGTTGGCCGCGTTGCCGTAAGAGCCGAGGTAGCTGGCGTTGGCAATAAAGATCTGGTCAACGATATTGTAAAGCGCACCCACCAACAGCGAGATGATGCAGGGGACGGCGTACTGCCGCATGAGCTTGCTCACGCGCTCCGTCCCCAAAAACTGATTTCCGGTTTCCAAAAAAATCACCTTTCTTTCAAAAAAATAAGAAATGCGTAAGTCCCAACATATCCGGACTTACGCATTTCTGCTACACGATTTGCCTATGAAGTTTTCTCCCATCTTGCCGCTTCTCACCCGATTCCGCAAAAAAGGCGCGTGGCTGTTTCTCCAACTGGATTTACGCAGAAACGCCACACGCTGTAGATTTATTATAGCGGATTCGGATGGAGATTTCAAATGTTTTTTGAATGACTTTGGTCTCGCTCGATCATACTTTTGGCAATCACCATGCTGCCGGATAACATAAAAAATCGGCACCTGCTTTTTAAGGCAGGTGCCGATTTCTGTTACCCTATCATGCGCTTGAATTTTTGGTGTAAGTTTGGCGTAAATCCGCTTTTGCACACTCAAAAAATCAAGCAATTTCAAGGCTTTGCGGTGTCTCTTAGTACATGCCGCCCATGCCGCCGCCCTGGGCTGCGGCAGCCGCCATCGCGGCGTCAGCCTGAGGATCGGGCTTGTCGGTGACGAGGGACTCGGTGGTCAGGACGCAGGCCGCGATGGATGCAGCGTTCTCAAGCGCGGTACGGGTGACCTTGGTCGGATCGACGATACCGGCCGGGATCATATCGCAGTAGGTCTCGGTATAGGCGTTGTAGCCGTAACCGGCCTTGCGGCTGGAGCGGATCTTGTCAAAGACGATGGAGCCGTCCACGCCCGCGTTCTCAGCGATCTGGCGGATCGGAGCCTGAAGCGCCTTGGCGATGATCTGCGCGCCGGTCTTTTCGTCGCCGGTGAGCTTTGCAGCCAGCTTCTCGACAGCGGGAATGGCGTTGACATAGGCAGTGCCGCCGCCGGCGACGATGCCCTCTTCCACAGCCGCGCGGGTCGCGTTCAGAGCGTCCTCAACACGCAGCTTCTGTTCCTTCATAGCGACCTCGGTCTGTGCGCCGACCTTGATAACGGCGACGCCGCCGGACAGCTTTGCAAGACGCTCCTGGAGCTTTTCCTTGTCGTAGTCGGAGGTGGTGACAGCCAGCGTGTTCTTGATCTCGGCAACACGCGCCTTGATCTCGTTAGCATCGCCCATGCCGTCCACGATCACGGTGTTGTCCTTCGTGACCTTGATCTGACGTGCGCGGCCAAGATCGGAGATCTGAACATCGGTCAGAGCCATGTTCAGCTCGCTGGAAACATAGGTGCCGCCGGTCAGAACGGCGATATCCTTGAGCATTTCCTTGCGGCGGTCGCCGAAGCCCGGCGCCTTGACGCAGACGCAGTTGAAGCTGCCGCGCAGACGGTTGACGAGCAGGGTGGACAGTGCATCGCCCTCGACGTCCTCGGCAATGATGAACAGCTTCTGGCCGCCCTTGACGATCTGCTCGAGCAGGGGCAGGATCTCCTGAATGGAGGAGATCTTCTTATCGGTAATGAGGATGTAGGGATCGTCCACGACGGCTTCCATCTTCTCGGTGTCGGTGACCATGTAGGGGGAGATATAGCCGCGGTCGAACTGCATACCCTCGACAACGTCCAGGCCCGTCTCAGCGGTCTTGGATTCCTCGATGGTGATGACACCGGAGGCGGTGACCTTCTCCATAGCCTCGGCGATCAGCTTGCCGACGGCCTCGTCGCCGCTGGACACTGCGCCGACTCTTGCGATGTCGTCGCTGCCCTTGATGACCTCGGAATTGGCCTTGATGGCATCCACTGCCGTCTTGACAGCCTTCTCCATGCCCTTGCGCATGACCATCGGGTTTGCACCGGCGGAGACGTTCTTCAGGCCCTCATGGACGATGGCCTGCGCGAGCAGCGTTGCGGTGGTGGTGCCGTCGCCGGCTGCATCGTTGGTCTTGGTAGCGACCTCGCGGACGAGCTGCGCGCCCATGTTCTGGAACGCATCCTCCAGCTCCACGTCCTTGGCGATGGTCACGCCGTCGTTGGTGATGAGCGGAGCGCCGTACTTCTTGCCGAGCACAACGTTGCGGCCCTTCGGGCCAAGGGTGACCTTTACGGTATTGGCGAGCTGATCGATGCCGGACTGAAGGGCCTTGCGGGCATCCTCACCATAGATAATCTGTTTTGCCATAATGCATTACACTCCTTTATTGATGGGCGGCTGTCCGTTATTCCACAACAGCCAGAATGTCGGAAACCTTGCAGATGACGTAATCCACGCCATCGAGCTTCAGCTCCTGACCTGCGAATTTGCCGGTAATGACCTTGTCGCCGGCCTTGACCGTCATGGGTGCATCCTTCGTGCCGGGGCCGACGGAAACGACCTCCGAGATCACGGACTTTTCCTTCGTCGCGGTGGAGAGGATGATGCCCGACGCAGTCTTTTCTTCCGCCTCGTGGCTCTTCAGCAGCACATTGTCAGCAAGCGGAGTCAGTTTCATGATAATTACCTCCTTGGAAATATGAAGAGCGGTTTCCCGCAGTTTTATGGGATTCTTAGCACTCATTGTCTCTGAGTGCTAACATGTATAATAATAGCCAATTCCGCCAAAATGTCAAGAGGCATTTCCGGTAAATTTATGTCGAATCTGTTAATTCTTATGCCGGAATTGCAGTCCCTTCGGATAGAAGAAGCGGACAGCCGCCGGGATCAGCTCGATCTGCGCATCGTCGGTATAGATGGCCTCGCCGTCCACATTGACGACGGAGGGCTTGTCGCTCCGGATGCGGAGCCTTCTGCACCGCACATGACGGATGAGCTGCGGATAGTCCGCATAGCGTCCCTTCTGGTATCCGCCGATAACGCCCGGCACCTGAAGCAGCGTGACCTTTTTGACCAGCAGCACGTCCAGCAGCCCGTCGTCCGGCTCCGCCTCCGGCACCGGATTGAAGCCGCCGCCGTACCAGCGGCCGTTGCAGATGCAGATCATAGTCTGCTCTGCGTCCACCGTCTCCGCCTCGTCAAGCGTCACAACGTAGTGCTCGCTCAGGCCATGCACCATATTGGCAAGGATGGAGAGGACATACGCCCCCTTTCCCGTCACGAGCGGCAGGCGCTTGAAGCGCGCGATATCGGTACCGACCCGCGCGTCAAAGCCGATGGACAGGATGTTGATGGAATAGGTGTCGTTGCAGCGGATCAGGTCGAAGTGCGCCTCGTCCGCATCCAGCAGCCGTTCGAGCTGGAAAAACGGCTCCGTCTCGGAGAAGATCTTGATGGCATCGTTTCCGGAGCCGCCCGGGAAATGCGTGATGGCCGCATTCGGGAAGCCGACCACGCCGTTGACAACTTCGTTGAGCGTCCCGTCTCCGCCGCAGGCGTACAGCCGCACTTCTTCTCCGCTTTCCGCCGCCTTTCTCGCAATGTCGCGGCAGTCGCCGGGCTTCTGCGAGACGCAGATCTCATAGGCAAGCCCGCGCGCACCGCAGGCCTCCTCGATCTGCTTGCGGAACTGCTGCGAATGGTCATATTTTCCCGCAGCCGGGTTTATGATAAAAATATGCTTCATGGAAGGAACCTTCTCCTCTCGGCTTCGTCTTAAAAATAGCGTGATATTTCCCAGGAAATCCGCCGGGACGGCGCTTTCGGCGGAACGCAGCCGCTCAGAAATACATATAGACGTTGCATTGCAGCCGTCCGTTGTAGAGCTTGCGCTTTTTCGCCGCCGGCTTGCCGAAATAGTGCTCGAATTCCGGCTCGGAGGAAATGATGTACTTCTTCCAGCCGTCGGCAAACTTGATGTGCCGTCCGAAGGCCTGGTAGAGCCGCTGGGCGCTGCGCTGCTCGAGCATCCGTTCCCCATAGGGCGGATTGCAGACAATCAGCCCCTTGTCCGACGGCAGGCTCATCTTCGTGGCGTCCGCCTCGCGGAATTCGATCAGCCTTCCGACGCCCGCCTTCGCGGCGTTGGCGCGGGCGATCTCCAGCGAAGCCGGGTCGATATCGGTGCCGAGGATGCGGTAGTCGCCGCGGAATTCGCGGTCCATCGCCTCGCTGCGGGCCGTCTGCCAGACGGTTTTCGGCACACAGGCCCACTTCTCCGCGCCGAAGCTGCGGTTGAGTCCGGGCGCGCGGTTGAGTGCGATCATGGCCGCCTCGATGCAGATGGTGCCGGAGCCGCAGAACGGGTCCCAGAAGAAATCGCGGCCGCGATAGCGCGCCAGATTCACCATTGCCGCCGCCATCGTCTCATGCAGCGGCGCGAGATTCGCCACCTGCCGGTAGCCGCGCTTGTGCAGGCTCACGCCGGAGGTATCAAGGAACACCTCGCACCAGTCCTTCATGATGGAAAAGCGGAGCTGATACGTCGCGCCCGTCTCCGGGAGCCAGCCGAGGCCGTACTTCTCGCCCAGCCGCGTGACCGCCGCCTTTTTGACGATGGCCTGACAGTCCGGAACGGAATGAAGCTGGCTGTTCAGGCTGTAGCCCTTGACCGGGAACGCGCCGTCCTTCGGAATAAAATCCTCCAGCGGGATGGCCTTGACGCCCTGAAACAGCTCCTCAAAGCTCTTGGCCTCGAAGGCGTTGAGCAGGATCATGACCCGCTCACCCATGCGGCAGCAGAGATTCGCCTTGGCCATCGCCGCAAAATCGCCGTCAAAAAAGACGCGCCGGTCCTCCACGCGGACGTTCTGGAGATCGAGCCGCTTCAGCTCATCGCCGACAAGGCCCTCCAGTCCGAACAGGCACGGCACGCAAAATGTCATATTTTCCATACTACAATGCTCCATAAAAAACGATATTACGTTAAGTATAGTGGTTGACCGGCAAAATAGCAATTCATTTCTTAAGAAATTTTACATAATTCCCGTCGTGACTTTGCATATTCCCTGTTGTATAATCAAATTAAGAAAGGAGGGGATCTCATGTCAGGCGCAGTTTATATCTGGCTGGCAGCAATCATCGTGTTTCTGCTGGTCGAAGCCGGAACGGTCGCGCTGGTATCCATCTGGTTTGCAGGCGGCGCGCTGCTGGCCATGATCGCCGCGGCACTGGGTGCAGGTGTTCCTGTGCAGCTGGCCGTGTTCGTTCTGTCGTCCGGTCTTTTGCTGGCGCTCATGTGGCCGCTGGCAAAGAAACGCATCAACGGCCGCCATGTCCGCACCAACGCCGACCGTCTGATCGGGCGGGAGGTGCTCGTGACGGAGCAGATTGAAAACCTGAAGGAGACCGGCGAAATCAAGGTCAACGGCGTGCTCTGGACAGCCGTCAGCGCAGACGGCTCCGTCATTCCCGAAGGTTCGCTTGTCCGCATTGAGCGTCTGGAGGGCGCAAAGGTCTATGTCAGTCCTGTAAAGGCATCCGCAGCATCCAATTCGTAACCCGTAAACGCTTTCATACCAAATATCAAAAAGAAAAGGAGAAAAATTATGGAATGGATCATCCCCGCGATCCTGGTCTTTCTGATCCTGATCGTCATCGTCCGCAACATCAATGTCGTCCAGCAGTCCCGCGCCTACGTCATCGAGCGTCTCGGCGCATTCAGCAAGGTCTGGCAGGTCGGCATCCACTTCAAGGTCCCGTTCATTGAGCGCGTGGCCAAAAAGGTCAGCCTCAAGGAGCAGGTTCTCGACTACCCGCCGCAGCCCGTCATCACAAAGGACAACGTCACGATGCAGATCGACACCGTTGTCTATTTCCAGATCACCGACCCAAAGCTCTATGCCTACGGCGTTGAGCATCCCATGATGGCGATGGAAACGCTCACCGCGACAACCCTCCGCAACATCATCGGTGACCTTGAGCTTGACCAGACGCTCACCTCCCGCGACGTTATCAACACCCGGATGCGCGCGATCCTCGACGAAGCGACCGACCCGTGGGGCATCAAGGTCAACCGCGTCGAGCTGAAAAACATCCTCCCGCCGCAGGACATTCAGAACTCCATGGAAAAGCAGATGAAGGCCGAGCGTGACCGCCGTCAGGCGATCTTGCAGGCCGAAGGCGCCAAGCACAGTCAGATCCTTGTCGCAGAAGGCGAAAAGGAGGCCGCCATCCTCAAGGCCGACGCCGAAAAGCAGGCCGCCATTCTCAAGGCGGAGGCAGAGAAGGAGTCCGCCATCCTCAAGGCTGACGGCGAAGCGCAGGCCATCCGCGCCGTGCAGAAGGCGCTGGCCGATTCTCTGGAAATGCTGAACGAAAAGGCCCCGAACGATCAGGTCATCAAGCTCAAGGCGCTCGAGGCCATGCAGAAGATCGCCGACGGCAAGGCCACCAAGATCATTATTCCCTCCGAGCTTCAGGGCCTCGCAGGGCTTGCCAGCGGCGTTGTGGAAAGCGTAAAGGAGACGAAGTAATATGGTGAAGGAGGACGAGCGCTTTATCAAGGTGCTGAACGAGGGCAGTACCTGGACCACGAACCGTGAGATTTGGGTCGACAAAACGACCGGCGTCAACTATCTCTGGATCGCCTCCGGCTACGCCGGCGGACTGACCGTTCTGCTCGACCGCGACGGAAAGCCGATCGTCTCTCCCCTTCCCATCTCGGAATAAAGCTTTTTTGCAGCATAAACCCAGCGGGCTCCGGCGAAAGTCGGAGCCCGCATTTCATTTTTTCAAAAAGCACCGCCTGGCTCAGCCCTCGTAGCCGTTTGGGTTCTGCTTCTGCCAGTTCCAGCTGTCGCGGCACATATCGACAAGGCTCTTCTCCGCCTTCCAGCCGAGCACCTCGAGGCTCTTCGACGGGTCTGCGTAGCACGTCGGCAGATCGCCCGGACGGCGGGCAGTGATCTCATAGGGTACCTTCACGCCGTTGGCCTCTTCAAAGGCGTGTACCATGTCGAGCACGCTGTAGCCGTGACCGGTGCCGAGATTGAAAATACCCTCGCCGGTGTGGCTCATGAGATACCGGATGGCCGCAACGTGGCCCTTCGCCAGATCGACGACATGGATATAATCGCGCACGCCGGTGCCGTCGGGCGTGGGATAGTCGTTGCCGAACACGTTCAGATGGTCGCGCTTGCCGATGGCCGTCTGCGAAATATACGGCATGAGGTTGTTCGGAATGCCGTTCGGATGCTCGCCGATCTTTCCGCTTTCGTGTGCACCCACAGGGTTAAAATAGCGCAGGTTCACCACCGACCATTCGGGATCCGCTTTTGCGATGTCGCGCAGGATCTGTTCGCCCATGTACTTCGTCCAGCCGTAAGGGTTGGTGCAATTGCCTGTCTTGGAAGTCTCCCGCAGCGGCATCTCGTTGTCGCCGGAGTAGACCGTGGCAGATGACGAGAAAATAATCCGCTTGACATTGTGCCGTGCCATGACCTTGCAGAGCGTCAGCGTGGCGTCCAGATTGTTCTGGTAGTATTCCATCGGCTTTGCGACCGACTCGCCCACGGCCTTAAGGCCCGCAAAGTGAATGGCGCAGGAAATTTCGTACTCGGAGAAAATTTTCTCCAAAAGCGACTCGTCGCGCACGTCGCCCTCGATGAACGCGACGTTTTTGCCGGTGATCTCCGCCACGCGGCGCAGGCTCTCGGGGTTCGAATTGCTGAGATTATCGATCACAATGGGCGTGTAGCCCGCCTCGATCAGCTCTACACAGGTGTGGCTGCCGATGTATCCGGCGCCGCCGGTGACCAGTACGTTCATTTTATATTCCTCCTGACCCGGACGCTCCGGCGCTGCCTGTAAGCGCGGCCTCCGGGCGTCCTTTCGATTGGTTTTCTGCTTCCATCTTAGCGCATCCCGCCGGAATTGCAATTCTTTCTTTTCGCTTGTGTACGATTTGACAAATTCCGTAGAAGATTCGGAAAAGGCTTTCCCCGAAAAAAGCTCCGGCCCTCCGCTGCCTGCGAAGAGCCGGATATCCTATAAGATCAGCTGCAAAAGGATCACGCTGCCGCAGCACAGCAGCGACACCGGCAGCAGGCCAAGCCCGCACCATGCGCCCGCCACGCCGACCAGCATGACCGCCGCGCCCGCAATTGGGGAGCCGGTGACGGTCAGTACGGCGGGAAAGGTCATGACGGAGAGCGTCACATACGGAACGTAGTAGAGAAACGAGCGCAGAAATTCGTTTCGGATGGGCTTTCGGATCAGCGTCAGCGGAAGCACACGGATCAGATAGGTCGTGAGCGCCATTGCGGCAATGTAAAGATAGGTTTTCATGCCGCGTGCGTGCCCTCCCGGAACGTGCGCTTCTCCTCCGCTGGCTCTCTGTGCGGGAACAGGACAGCCGCCGCTGCGGAGATCACGACCGTCAGCAGCAGGATGCGCATTCCCTCCGAAAGCGTCGGCAGCAACCTTGCCGCCAGAAGGCTGGCCGCGAAGCTGACGAGGATGCAGCCGAGCACCGTCCGGTTTTTCTTTCCCTCCGGGACAATGATCGCAAGGAACATGCCGTAGAGCATCACGGAAAAGCCGCCCATGGCCCACTGCGGCAGGATGCTTCCCGCCAGCGCACCGGTCAGTGTACCCAGACTCCATGCCGGCAGTGCCACGCACATCGCCCCGAAGAAATACCACGCGCTCAGCGCTCCTGGCTGCGCAATGGCAAGGCCGAACAGCTCATCGGTCACGTCAAAGCCAACCAGCAGCCGGAGCCGGAGCGGCGTATCCGGCTGGAGGCGCTGGCTGAGCGCGCAGCTCATCAGCAGATACCGCGCGTTCACGATCAGCGTCATCAGCACGATCACCCAGATCCCCGCGTCCTCGGAGATCACAGTGATGCCGCCGTACTCTCCGGCGGAGGCGTTGTTGAGCAGGCTCATCAGGAAGCTCTGGAAGGCCGTAAGGCTTGCCGCGTGGCAGGAAATGCCGACGCTGAAGCTGACTGCAAAATAACCGAGGCCCAGCGGGATCCCATCCCGCTGGCCCTGAAAGAATTTCTGCTTGTTCATGAGGGTCTCTTTTCTTCTGCCGCACATACGCTGCGTCCGCCAGTCCGGCGGGCGGCGCGGTACAGCCCTTTGTAAAATCGCCTGACGATTATAGCGCGTTTGTCCGCATAAGGAAAGAGGATTTTTCTGTTTTTTCAAAGAAAAAACGCGCGGATGCGTCGTTTTCTGGATGTAAAACCATATTCTGTATGGTGCTTGTCAGGGCCTGCGTTTTACACCGGAAGCCGTCATGCAAAAAGCGCCGCCGGAGAAGCAAGCTTCTCCGGCGGCGTCCGCATATTTACCTTTCGATCACGCAATAGCCGCAGCCGCCCAGTACCACGAAATCCTCCGTGCATTCGAGCAGTCCGCCGCCGAGGCGCAGCCTGCCGCCGTTCGGCAGCCGCCACGGCTGCTGAGAGCGGTTACAGCAGACGGCCAGCGTCTGCCCTGCCACCTTCCGAAGGAACAGCAGCCGTCCGTTTCCGGCCTCGACGACCGTAACGTCGCCGCGTCGGAGCGCCGGGCTTTCCTTTTTCAGCCGCGCAAGCGAGGCGTAGAACGCCTGAAGCGGCTCATTTTCCTGCCCCCACGGGAAGCATCTGCGGTTGAAGGGGTCGCGGTAGCCATCCATGCCCGCCTCGTCGCCGTAGTAGATGCACGGCGCACCGGGCAGCGTGAACTGCAAAAACGCGGCCATCCGCAGCAACTGGAGCGCCCGCTCGCGCGTCAGCTCGTCCATATGCCGCTTTGCAAGCTCCGCGCGGTCGGCGTCCGTCGGGTCGATCAGCGCCGTCAGCGCGCGGGCCGTATCGTGTGTGGACAGGATATTCATGACCGCGCTGAGCACATCCGGCGGATAATTCTCAGCAATGGTCATGATCCGCTCTCCCAGCGCCTCGCCGCCGTCCTCGCCGCGCACATAGCGCAGGATCGCCTTCTGCCACGGGTAGTTCATGACGGAATCGAGCTGGCGGCCGGTGAAGTACCGGCGGCGGACGTTGTACGCGATCTTGTTGGAGGCGTCCTCCCAGACCTCGCCGATCAGGATCGCCTCCGGATCCAGCTCCCGCAGGCGCCTGCGCAGCCGCTCAACGAAGGCGTCCGGCAGCTCATCGACCACATCCAGCCGGAAGCCGTCCGCGCCCAGCCGCAGCCAGTGCGCCAGAACGCTGTCCTCGTCGTCAATGATGTAGCGGATGTAGCTTTCGTTCGACTTGTCCACGCATGGCAGGGTCGTGATGCCCCACCAGCTTTCGTATACGTCGGGATAGTGCTTGAACTGGAACCAGTCGCGGTAGGGGGAATCGGGGTTTGAGATCGCGCTCTGGAAATACGGGCTGCGGCTTCCGACGTGAGAAAACACGCCGTCGAGCACGATCTTCATGCCGAGCACATGAGCCTCCTCGCAAAGAGCGGTGAAGTCCGCCTCCGTACCGAGCATCGGATCGACGCGCTTATAGTCGCAGGTATCGTACCGGTGGTTGGAAAACGCCATAAAAATGGGGTTGAGATAGAGGATCTCCACGCCAAGCCCGTGCAGATACGGAAGCTTTTCCCGAATACCGTTCAGATTTCCGCCGAAGAAGTCATTGTTGAGCATTTCGCCATGCTCATTCGGCAGATAGACCGGCAGCTCATCCCTGCTCTCATGCACATAATAGGGCCGCAGCTTCTCCGCGCAGTCGCAGACGCCGGACTGATAGAACCGGTCCGGGAAGATCTGATACATGACCGCGCCCCGGAGCGCCTCCGGCACGGGATAGCGCTCCTCCACACAGCTCAGCTGCCAGAGGTCGCCCGCCTCCATATTCGTGTCATTCCCCTGCTTGAAGAGCCGGAACTGTTCGTTTGCGGTGGTGATACGGAAGCAGTAAAAATACAGCTCCGCCCGCTCCAGCGCAAAGGTGCAGCCGTAGCATTCGTACAGCTCGCCGCGCTCCTGCAGGGACATTTCGATCTCGCGCTCCGTGCCGCAGTTTTCGCGCAGCAGCAGGAGCTGCACCCGCGTCGTGCGGCAGCTGACGGGGATCTGGATGTGCATGGTACACGGCTTTCCCGGATGCAGCACGCCGAAGGGCGTTTTGAACTGGGAAAGCTTGCTGTCAAATAAGATACGCATATTTTCCTGCCTTACAGATTCCAGATTCGGCCGGCATATTCCCGGACGGCGCGGTCGGACGAGAAGATCCCCGCCTTCGCCGTGTTGACCAGCATCATCGACGCAAACCGGTCAGTGTCCAGATACGTCTCCGACGCCTTCTTCTGGGCATCGGCATAGCTCTGGAAGTCCGCAATGGTCATATAGCTGTCCGCCGTACCGAAGCGATTGGTCAGAAGCGAGGCATAAATATCGTCAAAGCGCTGGCCGAGCACACCGGAGGTCAGCATGTTCAAAATGCGCTCCAGCTCGGGCGTGAGGAACTCGCGCGGGCTGTAGCCCCTGCGCCAGAGCGCCTCCACCTCGTCGGCGTTCATGCCGAAGAGGAACATATTCTCGTCCCCGACCTGCTCCCGGATCTCAACGTTCGCACCGTCCAGCGTGCCGATCGTGACCGCGCCGTTGATCATGAGCTTCATGTTGCCGGTGCCGGAGGCTTCCTTGCCGGCAATGGAGATCTGCTCGGAAAGCTCCGCCGCCGGAATGATGATCTCCGCCAGCGAGACCTTGTAGTCCTCCACAAAAACGACCTTGAGCTTGCCGCGCGTCTGCGGGTCGGAGTTGACGAGCTTCGAGACCGCGACGATCAGGCTGATGATCTGCTTGGCCCGGACATAGCCCGCAGAAGCCTTTGCCGCAAAGACAAAGCTGCGCGGCACAAACGGCTCATAGGGATGATCCTTGATCTGGAGATACAGATGCAGGATGTGCAGCACGTTCAGAAGCTGCCGCTTGTACTCGTGCAGGCGCTTGACCTGCACATCGAACAGGCTGTCGGGGTCGAGCAGGACGCCGCTCGTCCGCGCGACATAATCGGCAAGCTGCTCCTTCTTCGTGTGCTTGATCCGCCGCAATCCCGCCAGCACCGCCGGGTCGCCCTGATATTTCAGCAGCGCTTCCAGCGCGTTCGCGTCGTCCAGGAAGCCGTCTCCGATCAGCTCCTGCAAATAGGCCGTAAGCTCCGGGTTTGCCTGACACAGCCAGCGCCGGTAGGCAATGCCGTTGGTCACGTTCGTAAAGCCCTGCGGATTCAGGTTATAGTAGTCGCGGAAAATGGTCGTCTCCAAAATCTCCGTATGGAGCTTCGAAACGCCGTTGACCATATGGCAGCAGGCCAGGCAGAGGTTTGCCATGCGCACCTCGCCGTTCGACACGACGGCCATATACTCCCACTTTCCGGGGTCGTTGGGATAGACCTGCGCCAGATGCAGCATCAGGCGGCGGTTGATCTCCTGCACGATGCCGAAAATGCGCGGCAGCTGCTCGCGGAACAGATCGATGCTCCAGCGCTCAAGTGCCTCCTGCATAACGGTGTGGTTCGTGTAGGAGAGCGTCCGGCAGGTGATGTCCCACGCCTCCTCCCACGAATAGTCGTGCTCATCGACCAGCAGCCGCATCAGCTCCGGCACGCACAGCGCCGGATGGGTGTCATTGATGTGGATGGCGACCTTATCCGGGAGATTCCGGTAGGTATGATACTGCTTGAAATGCTGATTCAGGATGCTCTGGAGCGACGCGGAAACCAGCAGATACTGCTGCCGCAGCCGCAGGCGCTTGCCCTCGATGTGATCGTCGGCCGGATAGAGCACCTTGGAGATGGTCTCGGCCATCGTGTTGCGCTCGAGCGCGCGGACGTAATCCCCGCGCGAGAACGCGGCCATGTCAAGGCTGTCCGGCACGCTTGCGCTCCAAAGCACAAGCGTGTTGACCGCGTCGCTGTGGTAGCCGGAGATAAACATGTCGTGCGGCACCGCCGTCACGGCCTGATAATCGCTCTGCGCGGCGCGGAATTTCCCGTTTTCGTCCACCCATTCGTGGACATGTCCGCCGAAGCGCACCTCGACGGCCTCATCCTTGCGGGTATGCAGCCACACGTCGCCCATTTCCAGCCAGTCGTCCGGGAATTCCATCTGCCAGCCGTCAATGATCTTCTGCTTGAAGATACCGAACTCATAGCGGATGGAGAAGCCCGTGACCGGGTAGCGAAGTCCGGACGCCGCGTCCATATAGCACGACGCCAGCCGCCCGAGGCCGCCGTTTCCGAGGCCCGCGTCGGGGTCCATGCCGCACAGGCGCTCCAGCGAGAAGCCCTGCTCCTGCAAGACCTCGTCCGTCAGCCGGAGCAGGCCGAGATTGTAGAGATTGTTTCGCAGCGACGTGCCGACAAGGAACTCCATCGACATGTAATAGACCTGCTTGCCCTCCTTTTCGCGCACCTCGTTGCGGAATGCGCGGCGCTTCTCCTCCATCAGCACGCGCGTATAGAGGCAGACCACACGGTACATCTGCTTTTCCGTCGCATCCTCGAGCGTGCAGCCGAAGGTGTTGAGGCAGATCTCCTTCAGCCTGTCCAATAATTGCTTTTTCGTCAAATTTTGCGTCATTTCTGTCTTTATCCTCTGTCAGCCGATTGCTTTTTTGTAAAGCTCCATATATTCCTGCGCCGGAAGCTTCCAGCTGCTGTCGATACTCATATCCGCCTCCGAGAGCCGCGCCCACTTCTCCGGCTCGTCGTAGAACAGCTGGAGACTGCGGTCGATGGCCGCGAGAAAATCGTCGGCGTTGTAGCTCTGGAAGGTAAAGCCGCGTCCCTGCTCGCTCGACGGGTCGTAGGGCCAGACCGTGTCCTTGAGGCCGCCCGTGGCGTTCACGACCGGCACCGTTCCGAAGCGCATCGCAATGATCTGCGACAGGCCGCACGGCTCCGACTTCGACGGCATCAGGTAGATATCCGCGCCCGCGTAGGCGAGATTCGCCTTCTGCGGGTCAAATTCGAGACAGGCCGCCGCCCGTCCGCGGAAGCGGTCCTGCAAATATTGCAGGAACCATTCGTACTTTTCCTCGCCCGTACCGATCACCAGCAGCTGCACGCGCCGCTGCATCAGACGTTCGCCGATGTAGCAGAGCAGGTCGATGCCCTTGTGGCTGGCAAGGCGCGTGACCATGACCGCCAGCGCGCAGTCGGGATCCTCGTCCAGACCGACGGCCCGCTGGAGCGCCAGCTTGTTGGCCGCCTTGCCGGCCTTCCGGGTCTTGGGTGTGTATTTCTGCGCCAGTCCCGTGCTCTTGTCCGGCCCGAACAGCTCCATATTGATGCCGTTGGTAATGCCGGAGAAGGCGTCTCCGCGCGAGGCCAGCACACCGGAAAGACCGTGCGCATAATACGGATACCGCAGCTCCTCGCAGTATGTTTTCGAGACGGTATTGACGCGATCTGCCGTAACGATGGCGGCCTTCATGAAGTTCGTGCAGTCGTCAAAGCGCAGAAGCTCGTCGCAGCTGGCTGGAAGGCCCAGCACATCGTAGTTGAAGTTCAGGCCGCATTTGCCCTGATACTCGATGTTGTGGATGGTAAAGACGCTCTTCGTGTTCGGGAACGCCGCGTGGTACTCCGTCCGGAGCAGCAGCGGGATCAGCGCCGTCTGCCAGTCGTTGCAGTGGATCACATCCGGCTGCAAGCCGATGAAGCCCATCGCCGCCAGAACGGCCTTGCAGAAAAACGCGAAGCGCTCTCCGTCGTCCGGCTCGCCGTAGACCCGTGCGCGGCAGAAATAGTGCTCATTGTCGATAAAATAAATTTTCAGCTTCTTTTTCCGGGACTTGAGCCGGAAAACGCCGACATATTCGCGCCGCCACGCCAGCGGCACATCGAAATACCCCAGGAATTCCTTCTCGAAGCGGTCGTCGTATTTGATCGCGCCGTAAAACGGCAGAAATACGCTCACCTCGTTCTTGGGAATCTGGGCCAGCGCCTGCGGCAGCGCCTCCATCACGTCGCCAAGGCCGCCGGTTTTGAGAAACGGCGCGGCCTCGGAGGCGGCCATTGCTATTTTCATATGACAGCTCCTTTGTTGATGACCAGCGGATGATCCGGGGAGCCGAGCAGCTGCGTGCCCGGCTTGATCGTCACGTTCTTATCCAGAATGACGTAGCGCAGCTTCGCATGGGCGCCGATATGGCTGCCCTGCATGATGATGCTGTCACGCACGTCCGCGCCCTCCTCGATGTCCACCTCGCGGAAGATCACGCAGCTATCTGCGCAGCCATACAGATGGCAGCCGTCAGCCAGCACACAGTTCGGAGCCTGCCCGTTCTCGCCGAACAGCGTCGGCACCGCGTCGCGGACCTTCGTGTAGATCGGCACCTCGCTGCGGAAAAGGCTCCGGCGGACATCCTCCTTCAGAAGCGCCATGGAGTTGTTGTAATACTCCAAAACGCTCTCGTTGAACAGCGCCACGTTGTGGAACGGGTAGACGTTGACCTTCAAACGGCCCTCCAGATAGTGCTGGAGAATGAAGTCCCGCTCAAAATGATACTTTCCGTGCGGCACCATGTCGCGGATCACAGAGATGAGCTTTTTGCGCTCCATGATGAACATGCTCATGCCGACCAGATACTCCTCCGGCGCACTGTAGCCCGCGGCCAGATCGACCAGGTTTCCGTTCTCGTCGAGCTTCATCGCCAGCTGCTGCGGCTTGACGCCGTCACACTTTCCGGCCTTGGAGACGACCGTGATGTCGCAGCCGGACTCGACATGCTTTTCCAGGACCTCGAGGAAATTGATCGTGCAGAGCACCGTCGTGTCTGCCAGCACCACATAATCGCTGTCGTTGCGCTCGAGCACCGGCAGCGCCGTCTGGAGCGCCTCGAGCTTTCCGCGGTACGCGCCGGTGTGGCCGGTGGCGTAGGGCGGCAGAAAGCGCACGCCGTCGCCGAGCTTGAGATCCCATTCGTCACAGTTTCCGAGATGATCCATCAGGGACTGATAGTTATATTTCGTGATAATGCCGATGTCGCGGATGCCGGAGTTCGCCATGTTGGAAAGGATGAAGTCGATCTGACGGTAGCGTCCGCCGAAGGGGATGGAGGCGGAGGTGCGCTCGCGGGTCAGCTCGCCCATGTTGTTGTCATAGATGTTGGAGAAAATAATGCCCATCATATCCATCGTCGTATCCTCCCTTTCTCTGCGCTCAGACGATCGAGCCGGCCTCAATGACCGCGCCCTCCGAGACGACATGATCCTTTCCGATCACGCTGATCTTCCGCTCCTCGCCGGGGGTATAGTCGCCGACGCGCGCGCCGGCCTTGATGCGGCAGCCCTCCGCCACGATGGCGCTGCGCACGACCGCGCCGTTTTCGATCACGACGTTCGGCATGATGACGCTGTCGGTGATCTCCGCGCCGCGTCCGATGGTGCAGCCGGTGGACAGGATGGAATGGTTGACCGTTCCCTCCACCTCGCAGCCCTCGGCGACGAAGCTCTCATGGATCTCCGCGCTGCGGGCGATGTAGCTTGCGGGCATGGCCGTGTTTCTGGCGTAGATCTTGTTGCCGTTTCCGCCGTAAATGTCGAAGGCCGGATCCTTGCCGAGCAGATCCATGTTGGCCTCCCAGAGGCTCCGGATCGTGCCGACATCCTTCCAGTAGCCAGCGAAGTCATAGGCGACCAGCTTGTGTTCGTCGCGCAGGAGCGAGGGAATGATGTTCTTGCCGAAATCATTCTCGCTCTTCGGGTCGGCCTCGTCCATTTCGAGATACTTTTTCAGCACGCTCCACTTGAATACATAAATACCCATGGAGGCCTTGGTGCTCTTCGGCTTTTTCGGCTTCTCTTCAAACTCATAGATCGTCCCGTCCGGGCGGGTGTTCATGATACCGAAGCGGGACGCCTCCGCCATCGGCACATCGCGCACGGCGATGGTGCAGTCGGCCTCGTTCTGCTCGTGGAAGCGGAGCATCCGCGCGTAGTCCATCTTGTAAATATGGTCGCCGGAGAGGATCAGGACATTGTCCGGATTGTATCTCTGGATAAAGCCGATGTTCTGATAAATGGCGTTGGCCGTGCCCTTATACCACTCGGAGTTTTTGCTCTTGGCATACGGCGGCAGGACCTGCACGCCGCCATGGGACGAGTTCAAGCCCCACGGCTGGCCGTTGCCGATGTACTCGTTCAGCTCCAGCGGCTGATACTGCGTCAGGATACCGACCGTATCGATTTTGGAGTTGACGCAGTTGGAAAGCGGGAAATCAATGATGCGGTACTTGCCTCCGAACGGGACGGCAGGCTTGGCCGTGTTCTCCGTCAATACCATCAGGCGGCTGCCCTGTCCGCCGGCGAGGAGCATTGCGACACAGCGTTTCTTCTGAAATTGCATAACGGTTCCTCCTGTCTGATTTCTCTGTTTGATCCGATCCTTCTGCGCGGGCCTTCTGCGCCCGGCGGATCATTCCGCCGCTTCCGGCTTTGCGCGCTGGAAGCGGTAATAGGTAACGCTCATCGGCGGCAGATAGAATTCCGCCGAATACGGGAGCTTCTGATACGGCTCCTTTTCCGCCTTCTGCGGCCGGGCCATAAAGCCGTAGCCGCCGAAGCGCGCCTCGTCGGTGTTGAGTACCGGCACATACCAGCCTGCCTTCGGCAGGCCGACCCGGTAACGCTCCCGCACCACCGGGCAGAAATTGCAGATCACGACCAGCTCCTTGCCGCTGCGGCTGATGCGGCGGAAGGTGACGATGCTGCGGTCGCGGTCGTCGCAGTCGATCCACTGGAAGCCGTCCCAGTCGCTGTCGTTTTCCCACAGCTGCGGATGCTCCAGATAGAAATGATTCAGCTCCCGGACAAACGCCTGCATCTGACGGTGCCGGTCATAGTCAAGCAGCACCCAGTCAAGTCCCTGTGTGTAGTTCCATTCGATGAACTGCGCCAGCTCGTTGCCCATAAAGTTGAGCTTTTTGCCGGGATGCGCCATCTGATACGCATAAAATACGCGCAGATTTGCGAATTTATCGTCGTAGTTGCCCGGCATCTTCCCGATCAGCGAGCATTTGCCGTGGACGACCTCGTCATGGCTCAGCGGCAGGACAAAGTTCTCGGAGAACGCATAGGTCATCGAGAACGTCAGCGCGTTATGGTCGCCCTTGCGGTACAGCGGGTCCAGCGACATATACCGCAGCATATCGTTCATCCAGCCCATGTTCCACTTGAACAGGAAGCCGAGGCCGCCCACGTAGTCGGGCTTCGTGACCAACGGGAAGGCCGTCGATTCCTCGGCGATCATCATGACGGCAGGGTTGACCCGGAAGGCCGCGTTGTTCAGCTCCCGCAGGAACTCAATGGCCTCCAGATTTTCCTTGCCGCCGAAGCGGTTCGGCTTGTACACCTGCCGGTTATAATCGAGATAGAGCATCGACGCGACCGCATCCACCCGAATGCCGTCCACATGGAAGCGTTCGAGCCAGTAGCAGGCGTTCGACACGAGGAAGGAGCGCACCTCCGGCTTTCCGTAGTCAAAAATGCGCGTCGTCCAGTCGGGATGCTCGTTCATCATCGGGTCGGAAAGCTCGTAGCAGCACGCGCCGTCAAACTCGTAAAGACCGTTCTCGTCCTTCGGGAAATGCGCCGGGACCCAGTCGAGGATCACGCCGAGGTTCTGCCGGTGGCATTCGTCCACGAAGCGCATCAGCTGCTCCGGCGTGCCGTAGCGGTGCGTCGGCGCGTAATAGCACGTCACCTGATAGCCCCACGACGGGTCGTAGGGATATTCCATGATCGGCAGCAGCTCGATATGCGTATAGCCCATGTCCTTGACATAGGGGATCAGCTCCGCCGTCAGATCGTCCCAGCTGTAGGCACTCCCGTCGGCATGGCGCTTCCAGGAGCCGGCGTGAACCTCATAGATGTTGAGCGGCCGGTTCAGCGCGTTCTGCTTCTTCCTGCGCGCGCGGTACGCGCCGTCGTGCCAGACGAAGCTGTCCGGCGGCTCCAGCACGCTGGAGGTGTCCGGCAGCGCCTTGCAGCGCGTGCCGTAGGGGTCGGTCTTATAGACCTTCCGCCCGTTTTGGCCGGTCACGCAGTATTTATAGGCTCCGCCGGGCTGCGCATAAACAGAAAAAGCCTCCCAGACGCCGTCCGAGATCTTCTGCATGGGCAAATCCTGCTCATTCCAGAAATTGAAATCCCCGACCACGCTGACAGACTCGGCCTTCGGCGCCCAGACGCGGAACACCACGCCGCCGTCTGCGAAATGGCAGCCCATATACCGGAACGCATCCGCGCAGCCGGTGGTGTGAAATTGTTCGAGAAAATGCTGCAAGCTTTCCGTCATCCCACGCTGTCTCCTTTTGGTGGTTATATATCTGTTTTCATTATACAGTTTTCTTTGTAAATTCACAAGGTGTATTTTGTCATGCAAAGGAAAAAGCGTGGCAAAAAGCAGCCGCAGCGTCTCTCCATGCATTCATGAAAACGCCCCCGCTTCCGGGTACCGGAAACGGGGAACGCTTTTTCTGCTTTCAGACAGGCTGACGCGAAGGAGCGCCTGACGGTCTCCCTTTGCGCTTCTCCCTCCGGTCGGCTCTGCGTTTTTGTTCCTGCGGGGTACCGAGCGAAGGTATGATTCTCAAAACTCCGCTGGATTTTTTGCCGCTGCCTCCGCTGCGGCGGCAGCCGCCGCCTTGGCCTTGCGGGAGGCGTCGCGGATGAAGAAAAAGGCTTCCATAATGCTGAATACAAGGGCGAAGCCGAGATCCTTCAGAACGCCGCTACGGACATCGGGGTCCTCCAGAAAGGCCGGTGTGGCGGCAAGCGCATCGCGGAACGTGATTTCATATTCTTCCTTGAACACGTCAAAGATCTCCTTTGCCAGCGCGAAATACTCGGCGGCAACGATCATCAGCATGGTGAATACAACGGCAAGGATCGCGCCGTGTACGGTGTTCTTCCGGCCGGAAAACAGGCCGTAGCCGAAGTAGCTGGCGGCCATACCGGCCAACGCGCCGATCGCCGCGATATAGCCGAGCTGCATCAGGCCGAAATGGGCCAGACCGCCGGCAACGGAGAAGAGCAGCGCTCCGAGTACGCCAAGCGCGACATTTTCGTTCCGCTTTACCGGGATCTCCGCCGGGTTGACATAGGGTTCGGTCATGGGTGTGTACCTCTCTTTCTTTTCTCTGCGTTCATTCTACCATGCCAAATCTGGAAAAGCAAGGATACAATGGAGCAGCCTGACAAAAAGCGCATGGGCGCTTTTTGTCAGGCTGTCTATAAAATGCAATATACAAGGCCGTCCACGCGCAGCGCGCGTCCGCCGCTTATTTTGCCGGCTTGAAGCCGTCCTTGAGCAGGACGCTGCGGTTGAACACCAGATGCTCCGCCGAGCAGTCTCTGGAATCCATGCAGAAGTAGCCGACGCGCATGAACTGATACGGCTGCGCCGTCTGCTCGGTGCGTACTGCACCGAGGGCGTCATACTTCTTCGCGTCCTCGACCAGCGCCGTCTCGACCTTGCAGCCGTTGAGGACGGTGAGCGAATCCGGAGCGAGACAGTCGAGGAAGTTCTCGGCCGCATCGGGCTGCGGGTCGGAGAAGAGGTTGCTGTAGAGGCGCACCTCGGCGTCCACGCAGTTGGCCGCGTCCACCCAGTGGATGGTCGCACCCTTGACCTTGCGTCCGTCGGCGGGATCGCCGCCGCGGGAGTTCGGGTCATACTCGGCGTAGACCTCTGTGACCTTGCCGCTCTCGTCCTTCTTGCAGCCCGTGCAGGTGATGAGATACGCGCCCTTTAGGCGGCATTCGGGGCCGTTCGGGGTCAGGCGCTTATACTTCGGGACGGGCGTCTCCATGAAATCGTCCTCCTCGATCCAGCACTCACGCGAGAACGTGATCTCATGCGTGCCCTGCTCGGGATGGACGGGGTTGTTTTCGACGGTGAAGGTCTCGGACTGCCCCTCCGGATAGTTGGTAATGACCAGCTTGACCGGATGCAGGACGGCCATCGTGCGCTCTGCGGTATCGTTCAGATCCTCGCGCAGGCAGTGTTCCAGAAGCGCGTACTCAACCGTGTTCGCAGCCTTCGCCACGCCGATGCGCTCACAGAAATCCCGGATGGAGTGGCTGGTGTAGCCTCTTCTGCGCAGGCCGCAGAGCGTCGGCATCCGCGGGTCGTCCCAGCCGGAGACATAGCCCTGCTCGACGAGCTGGCGAAGCTTGCGCTTGGACATGACGGTGTGGTCGATGCCGAGTCTCGCAAACTCGATCTGCCGCGGCTTTGCGGGAACGGAGACGTTGTTCACGACCCACTCATACAGCGGGCGGTGCGCCTCAAATTCCAGCGAACAGAGGCTGTGCGTGATGCCCTCGAGCGCGTCCTGAATGGGATGCGCAAAGTCGTACATCGGATAGATGCACCACTTGTCGCCCTGACGATGATGGTGCATATAGCGGATGCGGTAGATGACCGGGTCGCGCATGTTGAAGTTGCCGGAGGCAAGGTCGATCTTGGCGCGAAGCGTCTTGCTGCCCTCGGGGAATTCGCCGTTTTTCATGCGCTCGAACAGGTCGAGATTCTCCTCGACCGAACGATCGCGGTAGGGCGAGACAGCGGGCTTGCCGATATCGCCGCGGTATTCCCTCGCCTGCTCCGGCGTCAGGTCGCAGACATACGCGAGGCCCTTTTTGATCAGCTCCACGGCGTATTCATAGTCCTTTTCAAAATAATCCGAGCCGTAGAAAAAGCGGTCGCCCCAGTCGAAGCCCAGCCAGTGGATATCCTGCTGGATGGCGTCCACATATTCGGTGTCCTCCTTGGTCGGATTGGTGTCGTCCATGCGGAGGTTGCACAGGCCGCCGAATTTTTCAGCCGTGCCGAAATCGATGGTCAGCGCCTTGCAGTGGCCGATGTGCAGATAGCCGTTCGGCTCCGGCGGAAAACGGGTGTGGACCTGCTTGCCCTCAAACTGTCCGCCCGGCGCGATATCCTCCAAAATGAATGCGTCAATGAAATTTTTCGCTTCCATGACCCTGCGTTCTTCTTCCATGAGAGCCGCCCCTTTTCTCTTTGATACGATTTCATCATTATATAGGATGAATGCCCGTTTCGCAATCCAAAAATTCAAAATATCCGCCCGTTTTGTAAAAAATGTGAAAACAATCCGCCGAATACAAAATTTCCTCTTTTCAAGACGACGAAAATATTATAGAATACAGGCAGAAAACTGAAAGAGGAGTGGACAGTTCGATGAGCGAACCGAAATATAAGCGCGTGTTGCTCAAGCTCAGCGGCGAGGCGCTGGCGGGCGACGCGCACAGAGGTCTGGATTTTGATGTGATCGGCGGCGTCTGCGACGTGGTCAAAAAGTGCGTGGAGCTTGGCGTTCAGGTCGGCATCGTGGTCGGCGGCGGCAACTTCTGGCGCGGCGTCAAGGACGGCGGCGGCAAGATGGAGCGCACCCGCGCCGACCATATGGGAATGCTGGCGACGGTCATCAACGCTCTGGCCGTGGCCGACTGCCTTGAACAGCGCGGCGTTCCCGTCCGTGTGCAGACCGCGATCGAAATGAATAAGATCGCCGAGCCGTATATCCGCAGCAAGGCCATTCGGCATCTGGAAAAGGGCCGCGTTGTGATCTTTGGCTGCGGCACCGGCAACCCCTATTTCTCCACCGACACCGGCGCGGTCCTGCGCGCGGCAGAGATCGACGCGGACGTGATCCTGCTTGCCAAGAATATCGACGGCGTGTACTCCGCTGACCCGGCCAAGGACCCCACCGCCGTCAAATTCGACGAGATCACCTATGACGAAGTCCTGGCCCGCCATCTGGCGGTCATGGACACCACCGCAACGTCCCTTTCGATGGACAACCATATTCCCGTGCAGGTCTTTGCGCTCAAGGATCCGGAAAATATTTTGAGAGTCGTGATGGGCGAGCCCATCGGCACGATCGTTAAGGAGGAAGTATAACATGGCGGAACTCAAGGAATTTGAAAGAAAAATGGATAAGACTCTGGAGGTGCTTGCTTCCGACTTCGGCACCATCCGCGCCGGCCGCGCCAACGCACAGGTGCTCGACCGCATCACCGTGGAGTATTACGGCGTCCCCACGCCGCTCAATCAGGTCGGCACGATCTCCTCTCCCGACCCCAGAACGCTCGTCATCCAGCCGTGGGACACCACGCTACTGCGCGCCATCGAGAAGGCCATTCAGGTCTCCGACCTCGGCATCAACCCGCAGAATGACGGCCGCGTGATCCGTCTGGCCTTCCCGCAGCTGACCGAGGAGCGCCGCAAGGAGCTTATCAAGCAGGTCAAGAAGTACGGCGAGGACGCCAAGGTCGCCGTCCGCAACGTCCGCCGCGACGCGGTCGATTATGTGAAGAAGGCGCAGAAAAAGGGCGAGCTGACCGAGGACGATCAGAAGAAGTCCGAGAAGGACATTCAGGATCTGACCGACAAATTTACCAAGCGCATCGACGAGATGTGCAGCGTCAAGGAAAAGGAGCTCATGGAGATCTGAGCCAAAAAGCCTCGCAGAGCTTCGCCGCGCACGGCGAAAAAAATTGTCGATCTGTTTTGTCCGGGGGCGTGTACCTCGGACAAAACACACTACGCGCTGCAAGTGTGAGATCTGGGTGCCTGCGGCGCCCGGATCATGCGCACAGCGGCGTGCAGTCGTTTCAAACGGAAAACCAGCGAAGCGTTTTCCGTTTGAGCGCGTGTCAAAAATCTGTTTTGACACGCCTGAAAGCCGCCGAACGGCGGCTTTTGTTGTGAAAGGAAACGCAATGGCAGCCATTTTCTCAAAGAAAAACGAAATCCTTCCGCCGCCGCGCCACATCGCCATCATTATGGACGGCAATGGCCGCTGGGCACAGAAGCGCGGCCTTCCGCGCACTGCCGGTCACGCGGCCGGCAGCGAGACCTTCCGCCGCATCGCGACCTACTGCAAGAACATCGGCGTGGAGTATCTGACGGTCTACGCCTTCTCCACGGAAAACTGGAAGCGCTCGGCGGACGAGGTGCAGGCCATCATGGGCCTGTTTGAAAAATACCTGTACGAGGCCATCGACGAGATGGAGGCCGACCATATCCGGCTGAAAATTCTCGGCGAGCTTGGCCCCATCAGCCCGGAGCTGCGGCGGCTCATCGAGCGCACGGACGAGATCTCCACGCATTATCAGGGCTTTCAGGCAAACGTCTGCATCAATTACGGCGGACGCGACGAGATCATCCACGCCGCGCGGCGCTTTGCCGCCGACTGCGTTCAGGGTCTCAAAAAGCCGGAGGAGCTGACGGAGGCGGATTTCGCGCATTATCTCTACACCGACGGCATTCCAGATCCGGAACTGATTATCCGCCCCTCCGGCGAAGAGCGCATCTCGAATTTTCTGCTCTGGCAGTCGGCCTATTCAGAGTATTATTTTACCAATGTGCTCTGGCCGGACTTTGACGAAAAAGAGCTTGATAAGGCGATCGAGGCGTATCACAAGCGCGACCGCCGGTTTGGAGGCGTAAAGAAATGAAACAGAGACTTCTAGTGGCGGCGGTCGGCGTTCCGCTGCTGATCGTGGTGCTGGTGTTCCTGCCGCCCATCGCGGCGACGATCCTCGTCGCGGCCATCGCAGGCGCGGCGGCCTATGAGCTGCTGCACACCGCCGGAAAAAACGTCCCCCCCGCAGTCTACGTTCTGACCATCCTCGCGGCAGTGCTGACCGTGCTGTTCTGCGCGCGGAAGCCGTGGCCTGCGGAATACTCTGCGCCGGACTACCGGCCGTACCTCTACGCCGCATTCGCGTTTTTGTATGTGATGGCGCTCTTTTTCACCGCCGTCCATACGCACGGGACGGAAAAGGCCATGCCGTTCGCGTCCGTGGCCATCTGCATCGTCGCAGCGTTTCTTTTTCCGGCCATGTACAGCTTCATCGCGCTGCTTCGGAACATCGGCCCGTCGTTCGTGCTGATGCCGTTTGTCGTCGCCTTCATCGGCGACAGCTTCTCCATGCTCGGCGGCATGGCCTTCGGACATAAGAAATTCGCCCCGCGCGTCAGCCCCAACAAGACGTGGGCAGGCTTCCTCGCAGGCCCGGTCGGCAGCGCGCTCGGCATGATGCTTCTCTGCCTCGTCTGCAAATGGGCGTGGTCGATGACGCTTCCCGTGTGGTATTTCGTGCTGGTGGGCGTGCTGGCGAACGTGTTCGGCCAGCTCGGCGACCTCTCGACCAGCCTCATCAAGCGCGAGGCCGGGATCAAGGACTACAGCCACATCTTTCTGACCCACGGCGGCGTGCTTGACCGGTTCGACTCGATCCTGTTCATCGCGCCGGTCGTCTACGCGGCAGTGCTCTGCATGGAGGCTGCGCTGTGACGAAACGGATCTCCATTCTCGGCTCGACCGGCTCCATCGGCCGCCAGACGCTCGATGTGGCGGAAAAGCTGCAAATTCCCGTCGCGGCGCTGGCCGCCTCGCGGAACGTGGAGCTGCTGGAGGCGCAGTGCCGCAAATTCCGTCCGGAGCTGGCCGTTTTGTTTGACGAAGCGGCTGCGGAGGAATTAAAGCGCCGTCTTTCGGATATGAATATCAAGGTAGCAGGCGGAATGGATGGGCTGCTGGCCGCAGCCCTGCTCGACTCCGCCGATACCGTCGTGACGGCGGTATCCGGCATGATCGGCCTGCGGCCGACGCTGGCCGCCATCGAACGCGGCAAGCGGATCGCGCTGGCGAATAAGGAGACGCTCGTCTGTGCGGGCGAGCTGGTCATGCGCGAGGCGCAGCGCCGCGGCGCGGAGATCATCCCCGTCGATTCGGAGCATTCGGCCATTTTCCAGTGCCTGATGGGCTGCCGCGACCGGAGCGAGGTGCGGCGGCTGATCCTGACGTGCTCCGGCGGGCCGTTCTACGGCAAAACGGCGGCGGAGCTTCAGAAGGTGACGCGCGTGGACGCGCTCCGGCACCCGAACTGGAAAATGGGTCCGAAGATCACCGTGGACTGTGCGACGCTGATGAACAAGGGCCTCGAGGTGATCGAGGCGATGCGGCTCTACGGTCTGCCGCTCGATCAGGTGACGGCGGTCATCCACCGCCAGTCCATCGTCCACTCGCTCGTGGAGTTCCGCGACGGAGCCGTGATGGCGCAACTCGGAACGCCGGATATGCGCATCCCCATCGGGCTTGCGCTGACGTATCCGAAGCGGGAGGAAAATCCCGCGCCGCCGCTCGATCTGCTCTCCTGCCCGCCGCTGACCTTCGCCGCGCCGGACGAGGAGACCTTCCGCTGCTTCCGTCTCGCAAGACAGGCAGCAAAGCAGGGTGGAACGGCCTGCGCCGTCCTCAACGGCGCGAATGAAGCCGCCGTCGGCCTGTTTTTGCAGGAGAAGCTGGGCTTCCCGGAAATCGCCGACGCGGTCGAAGCGGCGCTGGACGCCGTGCCGCAGTGTGCGAATATGACGCTGGAGGCGGCGCTGGACGCCGACCGGCAGGCAAGAGACATTGTTTTTGCAAGGTTTAGGTGATGCTATGTATATTCTGCTCGCAATTCTGATCTTCGGCTTTCTGATCTTCATTCACGAGCTGGGCCATTTCCTGACGGCCAAGGCTCTGGACGTGCAGGTCAACGAATTTTCCATCTGCATGGGCCCCGCGCTTCTCAAAAAGCAGCGCGGCGAAACGCTCTATTCCCTGCGCTGCATCCCCATCGGCGGCTTCTGCGCCATGGAGGGCGAGGACGGCGACTCCGACAATCCCCGCGCCTTCACCAGCAAGTCCTGGTGGCGGCGGCTCATCATTCTGGCCGCAGGCTCGTTCATGAACTTCCTGACCGGCCTTCTGGTGCTGGTCATCGTCTATTCCTGTGCCGCCCCCTCCTCGACCGCGCGCATCGACAGCTTCTTTGAGGACTGCCCGTATCAGTCGGAGGAAGGGCTTCATCAGGGCGACGAATTCTACAAGATCGACGGCCGGCGCGTATTTATCTATTCCGATGTCGCAATGCTGCTTGGCCGCAACGAGACGGGCGTGTTCGACCTGACCGTCCGGCGCGACGGAAAGCTCGTCGAGCTGAAGGACTTCAAAATGGTGCCGGTCGAATACACCATCGACGGCGTCAAGCAGACCAAGTACGGCTTCTACTTCACTGCCGAAGAAAAAAACGTCGGCAGCGTCCTGAAAAACACATGGAACACGGCGCTGGACTTCTCGCGCATCGTCTGGATGGGCCTCGGCGACCTGATCTCGGGCATGGTCTCCGTCAAGGAGATGAACGGCCCGGTCGGCATCGTCTCCACCATCGTGCAGACCGGTGAAAGCGCCGCGACGGTCGCGGACGGCCTTCTGAACGTCGCCTATCTCGGCGCGTTCATCGCCATCAATCTGGCGGTCATGAACATGCTGCCGCTGCCCGCGCTGGACGGCGGGCGGGTGTTCCTGCTGCTGGTGAATACGGTCTTTACCGCCATCACAAAGAAGAAAATTCCCGCAAAATACGAGGGCTACGTCCACGCGGCAGGCATGGTGCTGCTGCTGGCGCTGATGGCCTTCGTGATGTTCAACGATATCTGGAGACTGTTCCAGTAGGAGCGCAGCATGACAAAACAAATTCTCGTGGGCGGCGTCCCCATCGGCGGCGGCGCGCCCGTTTCCATCCAATCAATGCTCAATACAAAAACGACCGACGTGGAAAGCTCTCTGCGCCAGCTGCGGGAGCTTGCCGACGCAGGCTGCCAGATTGCACGGCTTGCCGTGCCGGACATGGACGCGGCAAAGGGCTTTGCTGAAATTGTTTCCGCCTCTCCCCTGCCGCTGGTCGCCGATATCCACTTTGACTACCGCCTTGCCATCGCGGCGGCGGAGGGCGGCGCGGCCAAGATCCGCATCAATCCCGGCAACATTGGCGGCGAGGAGCGCGTCCGCGCGGTCGTGGACGTCTGCAAGGAAAAGAAGATCCCCATCCGCATCGGCGTCAACGGCGGGAGCCTCGATAAACGGCTGCTCGAAAAATACGGCCATCCGACGCCGGAGGCGCTGGTCGAAAGCGCGTTTTCGCACATCGAGCTGCTTGAAAAATACGGCTTTTACGACATCTGCGTGTCGATGAAGTCCAGCTCCGTGCCGCTCATGATGAAGGCGTATTCGCTCTTCCATGCGCAGTCGGACTATCCGCTGCACCTCGGCGTAACCGAGACCGGCACCGAGTACATGGGCACGATCAAATCCGCAATGGGCATCGGCGGGCTGCTGTGCATGGGCATCGGCGATACGATCCGCGTGTCGCTGACGGCGGACCCCGTGCGCGAGGTCTATGCCGCCAAGGCGATTCTGAAGGCCGCCGGTATCCGCCGCGACGGCGTCAATATCGTCGCCTGCCCGACCTGCGGCCGGACGCGCATCGACCTCATCGGCCTCGCGGGCCGCGTGGAGGAGGCGCTTCGCGGCTGCGAGAAGCCCATCACCGTCGCGGTCATGGGCTGCATCGTCAACGGCCCCGGCGAAGCGCGGGAGGCCGATATCGGCATTGCCGGCGGCGAGGACTGCGGCGTGCTTTTCGTCAAGGGCGAGCTGAAGGAGCGCCTGCCCTATGACGAGCTGCTTCCGGCGCTGCTGCGCTATGTCGAGGCAATGTAAAATGTCTTTCAACGGGATGCTTCCGTAAGAGCCTTTCGACCAGCTTTCTTTCCCACATGGGGAGTGGCCTCCGGCGGCATACTTTTTTCTGGCAAGACAGAAAAGAATGGGCCACCGGAGGCATCCCGCGCCATTCCGACGCAGAAATGACCGCCCCGGCGGTCTTTTATACACACGTTCCCGCCCTTCCGGGCGGCAAAAGGAGCACACAATGTCTCAGGTACACTTTCTAGACCTGTTCCTTGGATATGAGCCGCCCGAGGCGATCCGCGCCGAGGTAGAGACGCTTGCCGTTGAGCACGCGGGAATTGACCGCGAGGCGCGCACGATCTCGCTGCGCCTATCCTCCGGCGTTTACATCACCGAGGCCCTGCTCGGCCAGATGGCCTCCGAGCTGGAGGCGCGCTACGGCCTCCGGCGGCTGGAGCTTTCCGTCCAGTATCCGCCCGAGGCGCTGGCAAGCTTTGACTACCGCGACCTCTACCGCGTCTTTGTCAAGGCCTACTCTCCGTCGGCTGCGATCCTCGCAGGCGCGGGCTACGCGCTGGAGGGCGACACGCTGACCATCCATCTGCGCGCAAACGGCAAAAATGAGCTTCTGCCCCACGTTCCGATGGCAGAACGCTTCCTGTTCGAGCGCTTCGGCGTACATAAAACCATCTCCGTCGAGGCGCACAGCAATCTGGAGGGAAAGGCGCTCTTTGAGGAGACCGAGCGCATCCGCCGGGAAGCCATGAAAAGTATGCCTGCGGTCGCGGACGCTGCCTCACCCGCCCAGAAGGGCGGCGGCTCCCGCCCGCAGCAGCAGGCCCCGCAGCAGACCGGCGACCTCTTCTACGGCAAGCCCTTCCACGGCGAAAAGGTTCCCATCCGCGATCTCAATCTGGACATGTTCCGCGTCGTGGTCGAGGGCAAGGTCTTTGCCGTGCAGCACCGCGAGCTGAAAAAACGCAACGCATGGGTCATCTGCTTCGACGTGACCGACTACACTGGCTCCGTCCGCGTCAACCAGTTCATGGAGGCCGACAAGGCAAAGCCCATTCTGGAAAATGTACAGGTCGGCATGTGGGTGCGCATTCAGGGCAAAATGACCTTTGACCGCTACGACAACGAGATGGTCATGCAGCCGAATTCCATCCAGAAGCTCAAAGCGCCCAAGCGCGAGGACACCGCGCCGGAAAAGCGCGTCGAGCTGCACCTGCACACCACCATGTCCTCCATGGATGCCCTGACCGACACCGCCGCCGCCGTCAAGCAGGCGGCCGCGTGGGGCCACAAGGCCATTGCCATCACCGATCACGGCTGCGCGCAGTCCTTCCCGGACGCCATGAAGGCCGCCGGAAAGGCCAAGGTCGCAGGCACGGATGAAAACATCAAGATCCTCTATGGCTGTGAGGGCTATTATGTCAACGACGTAGACGACCGCATCGTCGTTCACGGCGATCTCGACGCGGATTTCGACGCGGAATATGTCGCATTCGATCTGGAAACGACCGGCCTTTCCGCTCAGCACGACGTCATCATCGAGATTGGCGCCGTCGTCATGAAGCGGGGCGAGGTGCTCGACACCTTCCAGACGTTCGTTGCGCCCGGACGGAAGCTCACGCCGAAGATCATCGACCTGACCGGTATTACCGACGAAATGCTCGTCGGCGCGCCGCCGATCGACGAAATTCTGCCGAAGTTTCTGGAATTCGTTGGCGGACGTCCGCTCTGCGCGCACAACGCCGACTTTGACATCGGCTTTGTGACGGCGGCCTGTGAGCGGCTGCATATCCCGTTCCAGCCCACATCGCTCGACACACTCATTCTGGCGCAGAATCTTTTGCCCGACCTTGGAAAATACAAGCTCAACATCGTGGCGGACTTCCTGAGCCTGCCGGACTTCAACCATCACCGCGCTTCCGACGATGCCATCACCTGCGGCTACCTGCTCGCGCGGTTCTATACGATGCTGGAGGAAAAAAACGTCCGCACCATTCAGGCCATCAATCCCGCGATGGTCGAGCTGCGCAGCGGCGGCAAGATCATGGATCGGCGCGCGCGTCACATCATCGTCTTTGCGAAAAACTCCATCGGCCTGCGCAATCTCTACCGTCTCATTTCCTACGGCAATCTGAAATATTTCAAGCGCTACCCCATCATGCCGAAATCGGAAATGCTCCGCTGGCGCGAAGGTCTGCTCATCGGCTCCGCCTGCGAGGCAGGCGAGCTGTTTCAGGCGGTCATGGCACACAAGAGCCATGCCGAGCTCAAGCGCATCGCCTCGTTCTATGATTTTCTCGAGGTGCAGCCGCTCTGCAACAACTTCTTCATGCTGGAAAAGGGTCTGGCGGAAAGTGAAGAGGAGCTGCGCAGCTTCAACCGCACCATCGTCGAGCTGGGCGAGGAGCTTGGAAAGCCCGTCGTCGCCACCGGCGACGTGCATTTCCTGAATCCGGAGGATGAAATTTACCGCCACATTCTTCTGGCGACCAAGCAGATGCCGGACGCGGACCGTTCGCTTCCGCTCTACTTCAAGACCACCGACGAAATGCTCACGGAGTTCTCCTATCTCGGCGAGGAAAAGGCATATGAGATCGTCGTCAAGAATCCCAACATGATCGTCGATTGGTGCGATCAGGTGCGGCCCGTGCCGCACAACCTGTTTGCGCCGAAGATCGAAAACTCGGTGGAGGATCTGGAGGCGCTGGTCTATGGCAAAATGCACCGCCTCTACGGCGAAAATCCGCCGGAGCTGGTGCAGAAGCGCGTCGATACCGAGATGCACGACATCATTTCCTGTCACTACGACGTTATTTATATGTCCGCGCAGAAGCTCGTCCAGAACTCGTTGGAGCACGGCTATCTGGTCGGCTCGCGTGGCTCGGTCGGCTCGTCAATCGTCGCATTCATGTCCGGCATTACGGAGGTCAACTCCTTCCCGCCGCACTACCGCTGCCCGAAGTGCCACTATACGACCTTCGATGTTCCGGATGACTGCCCATGCGGCGCGGACCTTCCCGACGCGGTCTGCCCCGAGTGCGGCGCGAAGCTGGACAAGGACGGCTTCAACATCCCGTTCGAGACCTTCCTTGGCTTCGGCGGCGACAAGGTTCCGGATATTGACCTGAACTTTTCGGGCGAATATCAGGCGCGCGCACATGCCTATTGCGTCGAAATGTTCGGAAAAACGCACGTTTTCCGCGCGGGCACCATCGGTACGGTCGCGGAAAAGACCGCCTACGGCTACGCGAAGAAATACCTCTCCGAGCGCAACATGACCGTCAGCAAGGCGGAGGAAAACCGGCTGGCGGCGGGCTGCGTCGGCATCAAGCGCACGACCGGCCAGCACCCCGGCGGTCTGGTCGTCATTCCGCAGGAAAACGAGATCTGGGATTTCTGCCCGGTGCAGCATCCGGCTGACGACAAGGACTCCGAATGGATCACGACGCATTTTGAATACCACTCGATGGAGGAAAACCTCCTCAAGCTGGACATGCTGGGACACGATGACCCGACCATGATCCGTATGCTGGAAGATCTTACCGGCGTGGATGCGCAGAAGATCCCGCTCGACGACAAGGACACCATGTCCATCTTCACCTCCAGCAAGGTGCTGGGCTTTGAGGACGATCCCGTTCTCGGCCCGGTCGGCTCCTGCGGCATCCCGGAATTCGGCACGAGCTTCACGCGCGGAATGCTTCAGGAGACACAGCCGACCAAGTTCGATACGCTCATCCGTCTGTCCGGCTTCTCACACGGCACGGACGTCTGGCTCGGAAATGCGCGCGACCTGATCCTGTCCAAGACCGCCAGCGTCAACGACGCCATCGGGTGCCGCGACGACATCATGCTCTATCTCATCAAATGCGGTATGCCGGAAAAACGTTCGTTCAAGATCATGGAGGCCGTCCGAAAGGGCCGCGGCCTGCCGGAGGGCGCGGAGGAGGAAATGATCGCCGCGGGCGTTCCGGACTGGTACATCGGCTCGTGCAAAAAGATCAAATACCTCTTCCCGAAGGCGCACGCGACGGCCTATGTCATGATGGCCTTCCGCATCGCGTGGTTCAAGGTGCATGAGCCGCTGGCCTTCTATGCCGCGTATTTCTACCGCCGGAGCCAGAAGGACGGCTTCGACGCGGGCATGATGTGCCACGGCATCGAGACCGTCAAGGAAAATCTGACCGCCATCAAGGCCAAGGAGGACGCGACGGCAAAGGACGACGATCTGTTTACCACGCTGGAGCTTTGCTATGAGTTCTATCTTCGCGGCTTCTCGTTTGCGCCCATCGACCTCTACAAATCGCACGCGACCAAATTCCTGATCGAGGACGGGAAGCTTCTGCCGCCGTTCGTGGCCATCTCCGGCCTTGGCGAGACTGCCGCATGGGACATTATGGAGGGCCGCGAGGGCAAGAGCTTCCTTTCGATCGAGGAATTCTCCTCCGCCTGTCCGAAGGTCTCCAAGACGCATATCGAGGAGCTGAAAGCGGCGGGCGCCTTCGGCAACATGCCGGAAACCAGCCAGATCACGCTTTTCTGAGCCTCTCCGCTTATAAAATGGACATGCTCCCTCCGGGAGCGGCAGTGAGGAGCTGCCGTTTCAGGAGGGAGCATTGTTTTCGCCGCCAAGGGGCGCAGACTGGATAGAAAGAGGCAGCCAGGCGGACACGAAGTCCCAGGGAGTTTACCCTATCAAGGCTGCCGTTTTTAGCATACTGGACGTTTGGGGAATTGTCAATTTCAATTTGTTCTTTTTCCCGCTGGCACGGCGTTTTGGAGAAGTCTATTGACAGCCGCAGTCCGCACGGCTATCATAAAATCATCCAATACGATCATGCAAGGAGAGATCAGAACGCTATGGAAAATTACAGATTTTCAACGCTGGAATACAAACGCCCCGATCTGGAAGCGCACCGCGCACAGCTTGCCCAATGGAAGGACGCCGTTGCGCACGCGGAGAGCTACACCGCGCTGCGCACGCTGATGCTGGAGATCGACCGTGAGAGCTGCGAACTGTCCACACAGTATTCTATCGCGCACATCCGGCATACGCTCGACACGCGCGACGAGTTTTATGAGGCGGAGATCGCATATCTGCAAGACACGCTGCCCACACTCAGCGGCGACGAGGTCGCGCTCAGCGAGGCCATCGCGTCCAGTCCCTTCCGCCCGGACATCGAGCAGGAGTTCGGCAAGCAGTATTTTGTCTCCATGGACTTGCAGAAAAAGCTGTTCTGTGAGGCCAACATCCCGCTGCGTCAGCAGGAAAGCCGCCTGACCAACGAATACCAGAAGATCATGGCCACGGCGGAGATCCCGTTTGACGGAAAGACTCTGAATCTCTACGGCGTTCAGAAATATTTTGAGCATCCGGATCGTGCGATGCGTGCCGCTGCCGTCAAGGCATATTCCAAGTTCTACGAGAGCAACGAGCCGCGTCTCGAGGAGATCTGGGACGAGCTGATCCGCATCCGCAACCAGATGGGCAAAAATCTCGGCTACGAGAACTACATCCCCGTCGGCTATCTCGAGCAGGGCCGCACAGATTACGGCGAAAAGGAGGTCGCCTCCTTCCGTGAGCAGGTGCGCACCTTCCTTGTCCCGCTGTGCCAGAAGCTCTACGACGCGCAGGCCAGGCGCCTCGGCCTCGACCACGTCATGTGCTACGACGAGAAGATGGTCTTCCCGGACGGCAACGCCGAGCCTGCGGGTGACGACGAATTCATGGTCAAGACCGCGCAGAAGATGTACCACGAGATCAGCCCGGAGACCGGTGAATTCATCGACTTCATGATCGATCATGAGCTGATGGATCTGCAGAACAAGCCGGGCAAGGCCTCCACGGGCTATATGACGAGCCTGCCCAGCCTGAAGGCTCCGTTCGTGTTCTCCTGCTTCAACCACACGATCTTTGATATGCAGGTGCTGACGCACGAGCTGGGCCACGCCTTTGCCGGCTATATGGCCATGCGCAGCCAGCCCATTTCGGACTATTACAGCGAGTCCACCGACATCGCGGAGATCCACTCCATGTCCATGGAGCAGTTCGCGTATCCCTATGCCGAGTGGTTCTTCGGCGATCAGGCGGATAAGTTCCGCTTCGCGCATTTGCAGGAGGCGCTGACCTTCGTGCCCTTCGGCGTAGCCGTAGACGAATTCCAACACATCTGCTACGCGCATCCCGAGCTGACGCCGAAGGAGCGGACATACCAGTGGCACCTGCTGGAGGAAAAATATATGCCGTGGCGCCGCTACGAAAACGACCCGTTCTTTGAACGCGGCGGCTACTGGTATCACAAGCTGCACATCTACCTCTACCCCTTCTACTACATCAATTATACGCTCACGACCATGGGCGCGATGGAGTTCAAGAAGAAGTATGCCGAGGACAAGGCAGCGGCATGGCAGGACTATCTTAACCTCTGCAAGGTCGGCGGCAGCCGCAGCTATCTGGAAACGCTGCGTTATGCGAACCTGTCGGATCCCTTCGAGGCCGGCTCCGTCGAGCGTGCCTGCGGGTATGCGGAGGAAATTCTGCTTGCGCAGATGGCCGCGCAGGAGCAGAAGGCGTAAACGAAAGCTTCCGATGGGCAAAAGCACTTTGGTGCAAGCACTTCGAAGGCAGCCTTGTCTGCCGCAGATCTGAGATCCCGGACGGCGCTGCGGCGCACCTGCGCCTGCCGTCGGGCCGTACAGCGGAGCTTACCGGCGGCCGCCGGCACTTTGTCGATTGCGCGAGCTTTTCATGCAGGATTCGCCGCAAGATCATAACGACTCAAAAGGGAGTATTCACCAGATGCAAAGCATTACAGAAATTCTCAAGGGATTTGACCAGCCGTGCCCGTGCGGCAAAAACCACACCTCCGCGCTGGATATGCTCGTCAGCGGACCGGGCGCGCTTGCGCGGCTTCCGGAGCTGCTGGCGCGTTACGACGCGAAAAAGCCTTTCCTTCTGGCAGATCGGAATACCTTCGCCGCCGCGGGCGGGCGTGTATGCGAGATCCTGACGCAGGCAGGCTTCGGCTATGCGTCCTATGTTTTCCCGGACGAGCGCCTCGAGCCGGACGAGCATGCCGTCGGCGCGGCGGTCATGCACTTTGACGACAGCTGCGATCTGATCCTCGGCGTCGGCTCGGGCGTCATCAACGACATCGGAAAAATTCTCAGCCGTGTGAGCGGCCGGCACTATATCATTGTCGGGACTGCGCCGTCGATGGACGGCTATGCAAGCGCCACATCGTCCATGGCGATGGATGGGCTGAAGGTCTCACTCAACAGCCGCTGCCCGGACGCGATCGTCGGCGACACGGACATTCTCAAAAACGCACCGATGCATATGCTGCAAGCAGGACTCGGCGATATGCTTGCAAAATATATCAGCCTTGCCGAATGGCGCATCGCACACCTGATCACAGGCGAGTATTACTGTGAGCGCGTGGCGGCGCTGGTACGCAGCGCGCTGGATGCGTGCGTGAAAAATGCGGACGGGCTTCTGCGCCGCGATGAAGCGGCGGTGCAGGCCGTGTTCGACGGACTGATCATCGGCGGCGTGGCCATGGCCTACGCGGGCGTTTCACGCCCGGCCTCCGGCGTGGAACACTATTTCTCGCATGTGTGGGATATGCGCGCGCTGGAATTCGGCACGCCCGCAGAGCTGCACGGCATCCAGTGCGCCATCGGAACGCTTGCGGCAGTGTGCCTGTATGAAAGGCTCCGGACCATGACGCCGGATGCGGAAAAGGCCCGCGCATATGTCGAAGCCTTCGACTACGAGGCTTGGGCGGCACAGCTGCGCGCATTCCTCGGCAGAAGCGGCGAAACCATGATCGCACTGGAGAAAAGGGAAGGCAAATACCGCAAGGACACGCATCCGGCGCGTTTTGCACGCATTCAGGCGTGCTGGCCGGAAATTCTGCGCATTCTGGGCGAGGAGCTGCCCTCCGCCGAAGCGCTCTCGCAGCTGCTTTCGCGTCTCGGTATGCCGCAGGATGCCTCCGTGATCGGCGTGGACACGGAGACGATGCGCCTGAGCTTCCGCGCCACCAAGGACATCCGGGACAAGTATGTGCTTTCGCGCCTTGCGTGGGATCTGGGCGTTCTGGACGAGCTGTGTGCGCTGCTCTGAAAAGCGCCGACCGTCCACAGAATGACCGGCCTGTCCCGGAGCACGCACCCTCTGGCTGCATTCATTGCGGTCTGCTGCTGTCCGCAGCGTTTTCAGTGCTGCGGTGCAAGGCACAATGGATATCCATCCGGGTCCCAGACAGCAGACAGGCTGCGAATATACCTCGCGTCCGTTTATACAAACAGGCCGCACCGTCCTCAAGTCGGACAGTGCGGCCTGTTTTCATCATTGTGTGTCAATCCCATGTTCTATCCCATGTCAGCATCCGCCCTCAGTCGACCAGAAAGCTGGCGCCTGTGGCAAACGAAGCATTGTCGGACGCGAGGAATATAAGCACGTTCACCATTTCCTGCGGCTGCGCCGTGCGCTTCAGCAGTGTTTTCATGCCGTTCATTCCCTGCCGGGTCAAGACCGGCCCCTGTAGATGTTAGAATTGCACCATACCCGATACCGCTACATAGGAAGGCATATGAAACTTACTGACACAATATAATACTAAAGCCTAATTAAAACAATTGATTATCCAACTACGCGCTGTAATGCTCTTTATCGTATCAGAGGTCAAGGTGCAAATGGTATCGCAAAGCCGATCTACTACCTT
>OMBO01000185.1_pt1 | contig 60402 bp, 48 predicted proteins | sample 1644901 | NCBI WGS metagenome assembly OMBO01 (sample SAMEA103958144, study PRJEB25191) | human gut metagenome | reverse complement strand
ATTATATATGCAGAAATAAAACCGTGTCGAGGAAAACACTTGCATTATTGAGAAAAGCCGTTACTTTGTTGAGAAAAATCGTTTCTTTATTGAAAATAACGGTTTTCGGAGAAGGTGATGCTCTTTCAGCGAAAAAACGACAAAAAAAGAGCCGTCTTGCAAAGCCGACCGATAGCAAAGCAAAAACGGTTATATTAAGACAACAAAACAAGACCGCCTGAAGCAGTCTTTTTTCAAAATATTGTTTTTACGATTTTGATTTAGAATTTATCGGGAACGAGTTCGTTTAAAACGGTGGGTTCTCATCACCGAAGTCAAACTCTCTTATCCCGTTCCATCTTTTCTTTCAATTCCTCATCCTGTTCCGGGTCATAAGTTGCCTCCGGTATTAAAGTTACATTCGGAGAAAGCGGCGAAATTTCTTCCGGTCCTGCCGCCGTTGCGAGTACGGTATTTGAATTTGTCATATGTGGCTCGTCGAACGGAAGAGGTATATTTTGAGCAAGGCGATTGCAAATCTCGTCAAGACGCGCAAAAACGTCCACTTTCTTTTTTGCAAAGTAAACCTTAATATGGCCCTTAGTTCGTTTATTGACATAATTATATTTTGTGAAACGTTTCTCGGCGCGCTTCATTTTGTACTTGTAAGAGTTGAGTTCTATGAATTTAAAAATACGGTTTATAGTGGCATCATAATCCTCATCATCCTTGTCGGAATCCAACGCTGAGAAGATTATAGCTGTTCCCCTATTCCGGACAAAACGTCTCTTTATGTAGCCTAATCTTTGGAGATAATCTAATGTTTCGTTAAGTTCCGAATAGGACAGATTCAGATGTTCCGCCCATTCCCCAATGCGAACAACATAGTTTGCTTCAGAGACAGTATCTCCGTCAGCAGCAATATACGTCTGTCCGAATTGAGCCAAATGATGTTTAAAAGCATCATCATTCTCGCACTCTTCGTCTTTGAACACAACGTTGTTAAAAATGTGAACAAGGACGTCTTTATTTCCGGGTGCATAATTCGGGAAAGCTTTCATTACATCATTGATAATTTTCCTAAGAGGAACGTATAGAAAGCCCTGTGAATTTACCACGTTGTATATTCTTGCATCGCGGTCACATCCGGGGCCTTCCGAATTTGTAAAAAGGTATTCGGTGTACTTTAACATTTGTACATTGAACCTTATTTCGCCTCTGTTGAGACAAGTGCCTTCAAGGCGATACTTGATAAAGCCCGCCTTTTCAAGCTCTTTTAAAATTTTTGTCACCGAGACGAATCCGTTGACACCGAAAAGCTTACAGAGCTTTTTCGTTGAAGCATAAAAATGCTGATGAAAACCCTCCGGGTCTCTCAAGACAGCAATCCCAATGTCTTCTATAACAAGGGAAAGAAGGGCTACTATGTAAAACACCCAGTCATCACGACGGTCGCCCCTGCTTTTCTTGACATCATTTGCGACTTGTTTAATCGCAGCTCTGTAAATCAGAACTTTATCAAGATTGGCATTTCTTTTCCCCTCGTTCGGGTTTTCAATATTTTGTTTTACATATTTTACTAATCACATTTCTGCGAATCAAAACTTTATCAAGATTGGTGTTTCAAAACAAACCCCTTGTCATAACGATGACAAAGGGGTTTTCTTTTTACAATATTTTCAAAAATGACGACCGTAAAAGTGATGTATGCAAGCAAGCATCACTTTTGTTGTCGCTACGGTTCTTCTCCTGTAAGCCGAAAGCACTAAAACTGCCGAAGAAGCAAACAAAACGAGTTTTGTTTTCCTTTAGCTTCTCTTTTACATCCTCAGACATATACCGGTATACATTGTCCGTTATCGTAATTTGGTACATCGCTTTTCCCGTGAGAGGACTTGATAAGACAAGTTCTCTGCCGCTCTCGTCTTCTGTGCGGCTCACAGAGACATCTACGTTTCCGTAATACATAATCAGGTTGCCGGATTCAGAACGCTTTAGAGGGAGCGTGGCGAGCTTCAGCGGCAACCGTTTAAACTCGCTTACGCGGGATTTGGTTTTGGTTCCGCAATATACACTTATAAACTCATCAATAGCTCGTTCTATGAAAGCTACGTTTCCGCGTTTTAGGTTGCTTTTCAGTTCCGCTTGAGTATATTCTTCTTTCTTCACGTAACAACCGTCTTTGTGAATAGCTGTTTCGGGCATTGAGAAGTGCGGATACTTCAATTCGTTAACATATTCGCATTTTGCTATTTTGCAAAACGGGCAAACCAGAAAGCTCAAGAATTGTTCTTCGTCTTTGCTTCGCAAGTTCCGCAAAACTTCCTTGATTTCTTCTGACGAATAGTTCCTGTTGTCTACAAGACTGTATGCTGTTTCTATTTCCACACTCAAGGTTCCTTTCTCTTTTCTTGTATCCAATTATATTGTTTTCCTGTTCTTTTGCAAGAATTTTTGAAAAAAAGCTGACATAGACCTATGAAAAAAATCGTGAAAAAAAGATGACATTGACTCCAATATAAAGCTGCGATATAATAATTATAGTGATAAGTGTGAGAAAAAAACAAACATAAAAAGCTTTTACAGCTTTTATTTTTTTACTTGACAAACAAAAAATACTATGGTATGATTTTGGTATAAGATAATTATATTAAAAAATAAAATTGCTTGAAGTGTTCACACTAATACAGTCTCCTTTCTAAGAAACACATAAATGCTGATATTCAATTATTTGAATATCGGCATTTTTTTGTTTTGAAATAAATCAGAAACAGAAGGGAGAGCAACAAGTCGGTATACCGACAATCTAAAACAGCCAAGTGTTCATTCTCCTTTCATAGCGAAATGCCGACACTCGTGCGTCACAAATGAGTGCGGGTGTCAGTATTTTCGTTCACTTTAGGACAGAAAAAGTTGTCTAAAGGGCAAATTTCTTCAATTCTCTGTCATATATAGGCGGAAGGAGAAAACATATCATCTATCACATTTACAAGGAAGGGGGGATTCGATGTACCTGAGAAAAAGAAAAAGCATCAAGATAATAAACACACTACTCGTGATTGCACTTTTAAGTGTTGTTTTGACGGTATCTGTGTACGCTGCAGATGTCAGCGTTTCATATAGCGGAAGTAATGATATATCAATGAGCAGTATCCTTCATTCGGATGTTGTTAAAACTATAAAAAATATATTAGCCACTCTGGTAAATCCAATCGCCTCTGTTTCTATGGGAGCGTCGCTTATCGGTTTAACGCTTTCTTCGTCTCAGAAACAGTCCGAGAGATTACTTAGAGCTATTAAAGCTATTGTGTGGGCTTTTGCTCTTGCTAATTTAATAGGGCTTATTTTTACTGCCGCAGGCAATATTGTAGGCAGTAACACTTATACGTTCAGCTAATTCCTAATTCGGTTACTACACATTTTACTATGTGTGTTTCATAGACCAAAAAAATTAAGAAAGGAGGAATTCTTGTGAACAAGACTTTAACTTTACAGACTTCACAGGCAACCAAGTTGCGTAAAACAAGCACTCTCGCCGTTGCGTCTGCGTCTGTAGCTTCACTTTGTTCCGTTTTTTCTTCAATGGCTTTCGCAGCCGGTGAAGAAATTTCAAATGCGGTAATTAAAGTGTGCAAGGATATAGGCGGTATAATGACGGCGGTACTTAATCCTATCTGTGCTGTTGTAATCGGCATTTGCCTTTTAAGCCTTATCTTTGGCAAAAATTCAAAAAGTGCCGACTCTTCTATTCAGTGGATTAAAAGAGTTGTTATCTGCTTTGTATGCTTTAACTGTATAGGACTGTTCCTTTCTTACGGTACAAGTCTTATGGCAGGTATCGGCGGTCAGAGCAACTGGGGTTGATTGCTTGATTAAGTTTGAGAGTCGTGTGATTCATTGGTACTGAGATTGCACGAACACAACCTGTAGTAAAACTCAGAATTAACGCTGCGTTTGCAGCCTCACAAAAGGTGGGTACTGTTAAGGTCTGCTTGCAAGCGATTGTGAGCAGACCTTTTCTTGTTTTCCAAGACCGAAATTTCCCCCAAAAGGGCAAATTTGCAAAAAAATACTTCATATATTAACAAATCAAAGAAAGGAGGAAAATTCAATGTCAAGTATATGCGTAAACATTCTTTTCAGCGTAATACTCGGATTTGTTACGCCTCTTATATTTTCGGGAGCTTCGGCTGTCATGACTTTTATATTCGACACGTTCACGCGGCCTTTTCAGTTTACTTATGAACAAGGGCAGGGGACAAACTGGTTTGTCGAGATGCTCGGCTCGGACTTGCTTAACATCGTTGTTAAGATAATGATAAGCGCCGGAGTCGTACTTGCAATTTTTATGCTTGCCGTCAACATCTTCAAACTGTTTTTTGCGGGTTTTTCAAAAAGAGTAGAGTCTCCGATTGCTTTATGTATTCGTGCCGTGATGTCTATATTTCTCTCCTATTGGATTATAGACATAGTGTATAAAGTCGTGTTCCCGATGTTTCAGTGGATGCTTGATAAAGTCAACAATATAACTATTAACACCGGTAAAACAGTCTCTCAGTCAATATCTGATATGTATTCGCTTGTGGAACAAACATCAGCCAGCGATTTTGGCTTGTCCGAAGGCACAAACTTTGTTGATAAATTGGCAGGGGCTATATCGGGAACTTCATACGGTTCAGTCGGAACAATTATAACCGCTATAGTGTTTATTGTCTTTTTCATAAAATCAATTATAGCGTTGTTCAGGCTCATTGCCGAAATGGCTGAAAGATATTTGCTTGTAAACGTGCTTACGGTTTGTTCACCAATGATTATGCCTACCGTGATAAGCGATAGCACTATGCAGATATTCCTGTCGTGGATACGAATGATGATTGCTAACTGCTTGGTTCTTATTTTTAATTCACTCGGTATGATTATGTTGAACGTCGCTTTTGTAAACGTAGGCTCGGCTTGTACGGCTATAGTCGGAATGAGCGGAAGCGGCAGATGGATGAGACCTATTACCGCTATGGTTGTTTTTGTAGCTTTAATCAAGGTCGTGGAAAAGTTTGATGTATACCTTGCTCAGCTTGCATTTAAGATACAGGCTATAGGAGGCAACGATACAGGACCGACCCTCGGCGGACTTATTGCTCTCGGCGGTAAGGCTAATAAAAATGCCGCGCAAGTGGCTCAGGCAGGAGGCTTGGGTAATTACTTAGGTGAAAAAGCCGGCAATGTGTTAGGCTTCTTCGGTGGCAACAGAAGCGGTTTGGCTAAGAACTTGTCTCAAAACGCAACCGAATACAGAGCAGCAAGCAAAGAAGAGGCAAGACAGCTCGGTCACGGTGCTTTAGCTGATAGGCAGAATGAGGACGAGATAAACGAAGAGAATAAACAGCTGAGAAATCAGAAGAATACTCAGGAAATGGACGACAATAGTTCGGACGAAACCAAGCGGGTTCCTACTCCCGACACCGGCGGTGGCGAAGACGAGGGCGGAACGGACGGCAATAATCCGGACGAAACCAAGCGGGTTCCTACTCCCGGCCCCGGCGGTGATTTGGGTCAAAATACTGATACCGGCACCGGCGGTAATGATGGCGGCAATCCGGGCGGTGGCAAGGACGAACCCAATCCTGTTTCTACTACTGGCGAGAATAATAATGGTTTTGTACCTGTACCCGAACGTTCAGGAACATTTGACCTCGACAGACCGGGCGAAAGCGGTACACACGGTCAAGAAGTTGTATCAAACGATGTAGAGCCTTTCCAAAATACAACCCAAGATACAACCACAACTGTAGAGACCGTCGAGCGTAATATTCGTGAGCGCGCCGAAGGCGTTAATGTTGAGAAGACGTTGGACGACAGTTATAAGGACAACAGTCTAAGTGACGCGGAGGCTACAGCTACACGTCGCCAAGAAGAATATAAGCGTAAATTCTACGAACAGAAATCGCAAGAAGAAGAGAAATACGCAAAGGATAATCCGGAATATCCGGAGGATAAATAACACGGAGTCTTGCTCTTTGCGTTAATAGCGTGAGGGGCAAGACTCTTTCTGTTTTCTGTTTTCTCTCCATAGCAATCCCAAACAATCGAAAATACAGAAAGAAAGGGGGCAAAATCTTTGTCAGATAACCACGAAAACAACAATAATGACAGAAATAGCAGAAACGTTGACAACTCTGCAAACAAGTCGGACATAAACAACGGCCGTGATGCTCGTTCCAACGGCTACGGCGATTACGGTGAAAACAGCGTTATTGATGAAAATATGCAGGACAACTTTATAAATAATAACTCGAAGCTCGCAAATAACGGGCAAAACGATATGTCCGGACTGTCTTCAGACCAAAATACTGACAATGTGTCTGCAATGGAAAACAGCGACAAAACAAAAGGTTCCGACGGTAACGCTTCTCAGACTGCACAAACCGCTAAAGATGCCAAAGACGCCAAAGATACAGCAAAAGACGCTGCGTCCGAAGCAAGCGATGCGGCAAGCGATGCAGCCGGTAAGGGCAAAGTTATGACCGCTTTTAATGTGACGGACAATCTCAAGGCTTCGGCACAGGAGGCGGAAGCTCAAGATGCGGAACAAAGCATGAAGGACGTAGCCAAGGATACTGTTAAGGCAGCTCCTAAAGTTGCGGCGGATGCGGCTTCGGGAAACGTCCCCGGCATTGTAGCCGATGCTGTTGATTATGCGTCGAAAACACTTCCAAAGCTGGTAAAGATACTTCCGGTATTGCTTCTGTGTGTATTGCTTATCGGTGCATCTATATTCAGTATGGTCGGGATGTTGCCGTCAGTTATGTACGGAGGTCTTGAAGAAAAAGTTGAGGAACGACAAATCAACAAGGCTCAAAATGTTATCGAAGAGGAATATGAAAAAAGAATATCTGCTGTTGTAAGCGATATTATTAAACAAACTAAAAACGAGGCGGAAATCGGTACTTTTTCGACGTGGAAACGTATTGTTGCCGGAAAGAACGATAACTACACCGTTACTGTTCAGCGCAAGAATGAAACAGACGCTGTTATTACCGTTAAAAACAACAAGACTTCTACCGGACTTAAAATAACCGTTAATCAAATTTACTTGACGGATTATTCTCCGTTAAAAGCCGATAAGGTAGCTTTGATAAATTCTTACGCTTATAAAGACGCATATAAAGACACTAATGAATATCTGTCGGGTGAAGCTGTACCCGACGAAACACTCTTTGAGACAACAAGCAATACCAAATGGAGAAGCAAAGACACTTCAGGTCTTAAAAAATGGCTTGAAGATAATATGAACAGCCTTGTTACATACAGTGTAAGTGAAGAGTCTCAGGTAACGGAAGACGGGTTTACGTATAGGCAGCTTACGTACTCTGTAAACGGTATCTTTACCGAAGACGATATTTATGCGGCTTATGGCTTCTCAGATGCTCAAAAGGAACAGCTTAAATCATTGAATTTTGCCGGAAATATGTACCTCGCCGCGTGTGATGACACATCTCCGGAAGGCACGGAGAAATTATCATCATCCAACATATACCCGAAGCTTGACGTTTACACAAACCTTGTAGGCGGTAACGACAACCTTATCTGGTCTATGCTTCCGTCAGATTATAAACACTTGATTGCCGATAACGATGAAACAGGCACGGCAACAATTATTCGTGAGTTTATAACCGCTGCAAAAAATCAAGTCGGTTTTGTTGCCGGAGAAAACAACAACAATCCCTACAGCGAATGGAACAACACTAACAGTGCCTACTGGAACGCTGCGTTCCTAAGCTATTGTGCGAACACGGTGGATTCGGTTCTTAATACCGGCACGAAACTGCTTGACAATGTTATACCGAACACAGGCAGCGTCGATTACATGACAGGCTTTTTGTTTAACAACAACTATGTGTGGCATTACAAAAATGATAATTATGTACCCCAAATGGGCGATATTGTAGTTTTGTATGCTCCACAGCAGACTATAAACGCGGATGGCAGCATAACTACTGTCGATACTCCGACAGTGGCGGAAACGTGTCCGGAACTTAACATCTCAGATACAGAACTCAGAGCAACCGCTCTGGGCCTCGTAGAAACGGTTTCGGGCGGAACTGTAACGTTTATATGCGGTGATACGGGAAATCACGCTGTGGAGCGTCTGGCTCTTGATTTGAGCGATTATAAGATAGTGGCTTATGTTACTCCCGATTACGGCAGCATTACAAACGGGACGGACGACTCGCTCATATACGACGGCGAGGGTTTTGATAAGGGTTCTTTTCTTTTCCCCGTTAAAGGAACAGTAACCGTTTCGGCTCTGTATCCTTTGTATCCGAGCGGTACGCCACATTCGGGACTTGACCTTGCTTGTCCTATCAATACGCCTATCGTTGCGGCAAATTCCGGTACTGTTGTAAAGATAGACAACGCTTGCAAAACTACTTATGGTAAGTTTATTAAGATACAATCAGATACACCATCAGGTACAGTCTACTGTATATATGCTCATCTTAATCAAATATGCGTAAAAGAAGGCGATACCGTTTCCGCAGGAAGTGTTATTGCTCTCTCAGGTAATACGGGTAACACTACAGGCCCACATCTTCATTTCGGTGTAAAAAACAGTGCCGGAATTAACGTTAATCCTGTTCCTTATCTGGCTAAAAGCTCGGATATTCGTCTTCATGCAACTATTGTCAATTAACAAGAAAGAAAAGAGGTGTTTTTATGACAGAACAAGAAAATCTTTCACCTGCATATGTTATACCACGTAATTACGAAGATAGCTTTATTACCGCCGGCGGACTTTCGTTCAGAAGTATTGGCGAGGGTGCCTTGCTTGCAGCTTTAACAATTCCTATCTTTATTTTCTTGCCTATCAGATTGCTTTACAGAGCTATTCTTATAGCTGTATTCGGCGGTGCGTTGTTTGCTTTCGGCGTTATAGGTATTAAACACTGCTATCTTTCCGAGTTTATAACGAAGTTCTTTAAGTTTAAAAGAAGCTGCCACGTTGTCGAAAGAGACGATAGTCACGTTTTTGACAACCTGATAGCCGAAACTGAAGATGCAGAAACACAAAATGATAACGTAGAAGAAGTCGTCGAGTCGGAAACAGTAGAGACGGATGTTCTTGATTCAGATTCGTTGATTTCCGAGAAAGAAACCAAAAAGAAGCCCAAAAAGGGCAAAAAATCGAAAAAATAAGTCATATATAAAAAAAGAAAGGAGGTGCTTTTTATGAAAAAACCCGAAACTTCAACTGAAAGAAAAAACGAAAGTGATAAGAGAGGTTTTAAAGAGTTCTGGGCTAACAAATCTACACGATGGGCGTTTTGGGCGTTTATCGCTGTTGTTCTTGTAACTATCGGTGTTTTCATTCTTAATTCAACAGTCAATATTTGATTTGCCGGTTGTCAAGGCTCCTTACTTACAGTTTTGTTTTTTTAAGACTAAAGACGCTGTGCTTTTGCATGGCGTCTTTAGTTTTGTGCATTTGTTCATAAATTAAATTCAAACAAAAGGGCAAATTTGTAAAAAAAACTTTTCATATATAGGTGTAAGCAAACAATCACCGCAGTAATTACTTACAATAATTACTGCGGCATTAAACAAGAAATTACTTCTTGGTTATTTCTTTACAGCAAGCGACAATCGTCAATATTGATGCCATCAAACTTGCATTGGTGGTTAACATTTTAACCAATTCACAAAACTGTGAATAAACATCCATAGAAGCACCTCCTTTATTTTAGATTTAGAAACAAAGTTTCCTTCTTCATTAAAACCTTGTTAACGTAAATCAAAAAAAGAGGTTAATTTCTTGCTTCGTTGATTTTAGGACAGTCTGTAATTCCTTGCAAGATTGTTTGCTTACATCTACATTTATAAGTATGAGTAAAAGCAAAAAACAAATTCAAACAAAAGGGCAAATTTCTTTGATTTTCGGTCATATATAAATGAAAGGAGAACCTCAGAAAAAACAAAAACCGTGTGAAGATAAAGAGTAAATCTCTATTTTATGTGTGCTTTGTCTTGACACAAAATCAAAAATAACTACAATATATCTGAGGTGGTAAAAAACTATGAAAAAATTTAACGTAAAAGAAGCGGTCAAAAACCTTAACGAAAAGCTTAAAAACGACAAGAAGTTTAAAGCTCGTTTTGCTACTCTTACCGTAGCGGGAGTAATCGTTATAGCAACTGCGATAACCGTTCCTACGGTTGTGCATAACAACAAAATCAAAGCGGAAGAAAATACTACGAATGTTGCCGTGCAGGCTGAACCGGAAACCGAGACTACAACATTGCCCGATGGCATTGAAACTACCGTCGATGCGGAAGGTCACGTTGTACCCGTAACCGACGAAAGCGGTAACTTTGTTTATACTACCGCTACACCGGAAACAACCATAGCTGCTATTGATAATACAGCAGTCGAAAACAATAACGCAAATAATGATAACGCCGGAGGCAACAAGGGCAGTTCAAGCAATACAGGCAGCTCAAATAATAAAAGCACGGGCGGCAATAAAAGCACGGGCGGTAATAAAACAAACAGCGGCAACAAAGGCAATTCAGGCAATAAGGGCAATTCCGGTGGCTCAAATAGCAGCGGTGGCAGTCAGCAACAGGGTTCTCGTACTGTGACCGAAGCCGATGTCAAGGCTATTGTTGAAGAAGCTAAAGCTTACGCAAGAAATAAATACGGCTTTGTTATAGACTCGTCTTTAACCGAGGTTGGCACTTCTTGGGGTCCAGAGATAGGCATAACCAAAGAGTTCGAACCCGGAGATGACAAGCTATATGCTGAACACTTGCGTGACAGGATTGATAGTACGTATAAGGGCGGTAGGCAAGATTTTTCGGAGTTGAGCGATGAGGAATATGCTGAATTGTGGAAAAAACACCCAGCTCGAATGAATATTTTCTACAAATACCGTCCTAATGACAGCGCCGAGCCGTATTACATTTATGTTGTTTATTGATGTTTTTTGTGGAAAAATACTTGCTTTTCAAGGAAAGTAAAGTATAATAAAGTAAAGTGTTATTCGCTCCCAGCGATAACGCTCCTCACGAAGATAAAGCCCTCCCCAAAAGGGCTTTATTTTTTTATTTCAAAAATGAAAAAAAGCTGACATAGACCTATGAAAAAAATCGTGAAAAAAAGTTGACATTGACTTTAAAGAAATCCATATGTTATAATAAGTACAATAAAAAGTGCGAAAAAACAAAGCACCGAAAAAACAATCAAATAACAAATATTAGACCGTTTCCCTGTGGGAAGCGGTTTTTTTATGCCTTTTTTACATCGAATTTTCGTAAAAAGGGCAAATTTGAAAAAAACCTTTTCATATATAGGTGCAAGCAAAAATCAAATTTTCAAATAAGAGGAGGTATCAATATGCTCTTTGTTCCGAATTTTCCGAATTACGGTACGGGCTTTTCGTAGCACCGCAGCACATATGCAAAAATGCAAAAAATATTACTGTAAGTGTTTAAAAAACAAAAATTTATACGAAAGGAGAAATCCAACTATGAACACTACAAGTATTCATTCAAACAACCGAAAACAAACAAAAATCGTAAGAATCGTGTCCGTCTTTCTTGCCGTGCTGATGATGTTGTCGGTAATACCGCTGACTTCATCGGCTATAAGCGACGGAGAAACCGTAAGAGTTACCGGCAGAAACGACTGGATAAGCGGCTTTTATTATGACTTTACTTCACATAAAGAGTTAGGCTTGGGCGGTAAACACGGTCAACATCAAAGACTTAAAGCTAACGGTCAGGTTGCCTATTGCGTTGAGCCGGGCGTACAGGTGCAGGAAGGTAATAAAACAGCAAGTTCAATTATTAAAGGCTTGTCAGATAACCAACAGCAGCTTATTAAATACGCCTTTATCTACGGATATAACGGTACTCCGCGATACGGATATTCAGGTGATGTTGAAGAGGTTGCTACACAGGCTATTATGTGGGCTATTGTTAAAGGTCTGTTTAACACCGATAAAACTGAGACGTTCCTCAACTGTGCTTTCGGAGGCAAGACAAGCTCCGCAAACAGGGATGCTTGTAAAGCCGTATATTACAAAATAGAAGCTCAGATGTTGAGCCATGGAACAAGACCGAGTTTTGCAACAAGATACGACTGGCAAGCTTCAGGCAAAACCATAACTCTCGACTACAACCCGAACACGGGCAGATACGAAAAGAGCATATTTGATGATAACCACGTTGTATCTGGATATACGTTCAGCATGCCGGGCGTTGAGTTTGAAGTTGTTGGTAACTGGCTTAACATATTCACAACAAATGAGTTTGACGGTTCAGAAGTAGTTACAGGCGAAAGAACCAACAACTCGTTTTCAAATCCGTTGCCTCAGCTTACGGCTATGTACTGCGTTGGTCCGGGTCAGACTACGGCAACGGCAGTATCAAGAAACGACCCTGTTAATGCGTATTTCTCTCTCAAAACAGAGGGCAGAGGAAAAATACAGATAAACAAACATGCCGAACAAGGCGATAGTCAGGGAATGGTATTCAATATAAGCGGTAACGGCATCAATATGGATGTAACGATAAACAGCGGAAACGGATATGACGGATATGTTGTTATAGACGATTTGCGCCCCGGTACATACACAGTTACAGAAAAGGCAACGGGCGAAAAGTATTATGTAGAACCTGATTATCAGTATACAACCGTTACGCCGAACAACACTTCAAATGTTTGGTTTTCAAACAACCTTAAACGCGGCAACATTGAAGTCAGAAAGAACGCTGAAGACGGTATTAAGTCAGGATACCAATTTAACATATCCGGTACTGCAATTGACGGCGAAACAATAAACGAAACAATCACTACAAACGCTGAGGGTGTTGCTACCAAAGAAGGCTTACCTATAGGTACATACACGGTAAAAGAACTTAACTGTCCTTCCTATATGGTAGTGCCGTCAGACCAGACTGTTACCGTTAAATATAACGAAACCTCTTCCGTAACCTTTGACAACAAATACAAACGCGGAGATTTGGTTCTTTCAAAAACGGACGCGGAAACAGGCGATATAATACTTGCTGATGATGCTGTATTCGCAGTAAGCGAATATAACAAAAACACAAACGAATATGATTTCGTGTGCAACTTGTCTCATTCGTCTACACTTGACAACGACAGATACGGTTGTACCGACGGTTATTATGTCAACAAATTGCCCGTAACGGAAAAGAATGACGGAAAGTACAGAGTAACCGAAAAAACAGCTCCTACCGGATATGTAACAGACGGTAGGTCTTATGACGTTGTAATATCAAATGACGGCGATGTTATTAAGGTAAACGACGGTACTGTGGTTAACAAAATTCAGAGAGCACAGATTAACCTTACTAAAACCGACAAAGAAACCAACAAAGCTCTTAGCAATTCTGTTTTTGATATATATGCAAGAGAAGACATAATTGCTAACGGTGTTACAATGTTTAAAGCCGGAACAAAAGTCGGTACATTAACGACCGGCGAAAACGGGAAAGCTCTTTCAAATGCGCTTTATCTCGGCGAATATTATCTCAAGGAAGTCAGTGCTCCTACGGGATATGTCCTTAACAAAGACAATCACAATGTTTCATTGAAATACGACGGGCAGAAAGCTGAAGTATACATTCAATCTGAAACAGTTTCAAATATGCCGCAGAAAGGCATTATTGAAATTTCAAAGATTGACGCCGAAACTGACCGCCCGATTATAAAAGGTGCTGTATACGGTGTTTACGCAAGCACTGACATAGTTGTAAACGGCGATGTTAAGTACAAGAAAGACCAGCTCGTAGATAAAGTCTCTACAGATAACGGTAAAGGTGACAGCAAGAAATTGTATCTCGGAACATATTATGTCAAAGAATTGACGGCTCCGGAAGGATACAACAAGAACAACAACGTATACTATGTTCCCCTGATGTATCAAGGTCAGGATGTAAGCATCTTTACGTTTAAAGTTACCGACAAAGACGTATCTCAGAAGGGCAGAATAACAGTAACTAAGACCGATTCGGAAACGAATAAAACTGTCAAAGACCTTACCACAGAATTTGAAGTATATGCTAAATCCGACATAATCGTAAACGGTGAGATTTTATATAGTGCCGGTCAGCTTGTAACAACAATAATGACTAAAGACGGTGTGGCTTCAACGGAAAATCTTCCTCTCGGTGATTATTTCGTTAAGGAAAAGACAGCTCCCGTCGGTTATTCCGTTAACACAGAAAGACATGATGTAAGCCTTACGTATGATGCGGAAAAGGAAACTGTATATGCAGAAACCACAGTCTCTAATGCACCGCAGAAAGCTACAATAACAGTTCTTAAAGCAGATAAGGAAACGAATATCCCTGTAGAAAACGCCGTCTATGTTATTAAGGCTGCCGATACTATTAAGGTAAATGGAAAGACCGTATACAGAAAGGGCGAGAAGGTAGCCGAATTGACTACCGACAAAAACGGTAAAGCCACAAGCGAACCTCTGTATATAGGACAGTATATTGTTACCGAGAAATCAGCTCCAAAGCCTTACGTAAGGGACAAGAACAGCTATACGGTTGACATTACGCCCGTAGACCAGAACATTACTCTGTATAACAAGAACTGTGAGGTCACAAACCTTGCGCAAAAAGCTACTATCAAGCTTACAAAAACCGACAAGGAAACAAACAAAGCTTTGAAGGGTGCAACTTTCAATATTGTTGCAGCAGATGACATAACAGTTAACGGTGATGTTAAATATCACAAGAACGACATAGTAACGTCGTTTACCACCGATGAAAACGGTGTTGCAATATCACCCGAACTCTATCTCGGTTCATACAAACTTATTGAAACAACTGCTCCTAACGGATACGTATTAAATACGGATGAAGTATTGGCAAACCTTGAATATCAAGGTCAGGAAGTCGAAGTGTTCCAGAACAGCTACACAGTGCAGAATGCTCCGCAGAAAGCCAACATTGAAATTACCAAATCCGATGTTGAAACCGAAAAACCGATTAAAGGTGCTGTATACGATATATTCGCTGCGGAAGACGTAGTTGTTAACGGCGAAGTTAAATATACCAAAGACCAATTGGTCGATACCGTAACTACCGACGAAAACGGTAAGGCGGTTACAAAATATCTTTATCTCGGCAACTATTATATTGTTGAAAAAACCGCGCCTTACGGTTATGTTATTAACAATACCAAACAGAATATATCATTGACATACAAGGGTCAGAATGTAGTTACATTTACCGACTATGCAAGCTTTGAGAACGTCGCTCAAAAGGGTGTTATCGAAGTACGCAAGTCAGGCGAAGTATTAAGCAGCGTTGAAAAGAATGAAGATAAGAACGGTAAAATATACACTCCCGTATATGCCGTAAAAGGTCTCAAGAACGCCGTATATGACATTATTGCTAACGAAGATATTTATACTTCTGACGGCACAAAACGTGCTTCTGAGGGCGAAATTGTCGATACTGTGAAGACAAATAGTGAAGGTGTTGCAAAGAGCAAAGAACTTTATCTTGGCTCATATAAAATCGTTGAAAAAACAGCACCTTACGGTATGACCCTTAACAATATTCCGCAGTATGTTACACTCTCTTATGCAGGACAGAACGAAAGCATTGTATCTGACTCCGTATCGTTTACAAACGAAAGACAGAAGGCTACCGTTACAGTTGACAAGCTTCTTGAAAAAGATGACCTTTACAACATAGGTAACGCAGATGAAATAACAAATGTTAAGTTTGGTCTCTATGCGAACGAGAATATTCTTGCCGACGATAACACGGTTCTTCCGAAAGACGGACTTATAGAAATCGCTTCGGCGAACAAAGACGGACATATAATATTTAACAGCGATATTCCTCTTGGTAAATACTATGTCAAAGAAGTATCGACAGACAAGCATTATATACCGTCCGATGTTAAGTATCCTGTAGAGTTCAATTATGCCGGTCAATCCGTTCTTGCCGTTACTGTAACAGCCAATGACGGTAATGCCGTGGAAAACGATATTATTCGCGGCAAGATATTGGGGCATAAGGTGGACGATGACGGCAATTCCGTCGCAAACGCTACAATGGGATTGTTCTCAACAACCACAACCGAATTTACTAAGGACACGGCGTATCTTGTAAGCAAGACCGATGAAAACGGTACATTTGTGTTTGATGATGTTCCTTACGGAGACTATATCGTAAGAGAAATTGAAGCTCCAGAGGGCTTTGTATTAAGCGAAAAGTCTACCCCGGTATCTGTTACGGATAATGCTCAAACTGTTGAAATCAAAGTTCTAAACAGCATTATAACCGGAAATGTAACCGTTACAAAGGTTGATAAAGAATATAAGGATAAAAACATTGCCGGCGCGGTATTTGACATATACCTCGACGTAAACGCCAACGAAACTTATGATGAGGGTGTCGATACGTATTACGGAACAATGACGGATAATCACGACGGCACATACATAGCCGAAGGGTTGCGTTATAACGGATATTTCCTTCACGAAAAAACAGCCCCTGAAGGTTTTGTGGCGGACGACGAATATTATTATTTTGAAATAAGAAATAATAACGAGACTGTTACTGTTTCAAATAATGACGAAAATACGTTCGAAGACCGTCCTATAATCGGTACTGTTGAAATTACAAAGACCGATGTAGCAACAGGTGCTCTTATTCCGAACGCAGGTTTCAGAATTTATGACGCCGATGGCAATGTCGTTGCCGAAGGGTATACCGATGAAAACGGTGTAGCAACATTCACATTAAGATATGGTAAATACACGTATCAAGAGTTTGATGCTGCTCCCGGTTATATTCTTGATGAAACGCCGCATGAATTTGAGATTAAAGAAGACGGCGAAATCGTTAAAGCTGATATGACTAATGAGGCAATACCAGCCGTTGAAATACCTCAAACCGGTACAGCCGGAAAAGCAATCGGTGCTTTCACAGGACTTTCAGCTCTTAGCGTTATCGGAGTTTATTTTGTTAAAAAGAAAAAGTCCGAAGCGTAAGTAAGTGAAAGCGGTATTCAAAACAAATCAAAAGTTAAGAAGGTCAATGCCGATTGGTGTTGGCTTTCTTTTTTGCAAAAAGGGCAAATTTGCAGAAAAATATTCCATATATTGTTGTAATAACATGATTTTTTAGGCGGTGATAAAATTGAAAAAAAACAACAAGGTAATGAGCTTTGAAGACGTTATCGGGAACGTCGAAATCAAAGACAACGTTATTATAACGCCGGATAAGAGGTATGTAACAATCGTTGAAATTGCCCCTATTAACTTCGACTACAAGACGGCGTTGGATAAGGAAAAAATAATTGATGGCTTTGCTCAGCTGACTAAGATAGGCCCGGTAACGATGCAGATAAAAAGTCTTTCGCGCCGTGCTGACGTAAACAAGTATATAAACGTTTTGAATCACGACTTTGCTCTCGAAAAAGACTCTCATTTAAAGCCATATCAAGATGATTATATGCGGCTTATAAAACGCTTGGGAGTTTATTCGGGTTTATCTCGTCGCTTTTTCATAGTTCTTGAAGCCTGCGGCAATGACACAGAAAAAATAAAAAGCTTTGATGACGCTGTTTATTATCTTGACAAGGCTAAACAAACCATAAGGCGTTTTATTCGCAACTGCGGAAATGCTGTTATTCGACACGGAGACGAAAATAACTTCCTGATTAACACGCTTTATGAGTTTGCCAACAAAAACAAAACAATATACGACCTTAAAGAACGCAAACAAGCGTTCTACGATGAAGCAAAGCGCATTACGGATAATGACGAAGAACTGCTTGATAACTTTGATGTTCCCGTTTCTACGCTTGTTTCACCTGAGAAAATAGAGTTTTACAGCGAATATTGTGTTGTGGACGGGACGTATTATTCGTTTCTGTACATTCCCTCTAAGGAGTACCCAAGCAGAATTTCTTACGCTTGGCTTACAGGGATAATATGCGGCGCAGAAGGTATAGATGTTGATATTTTTGTCGATAAAAAAGACTCTAAATCAATGAAGAATAAATTGCGTACCAAGATACGTATTAACAAGGCTCGGATGAATACTATGAAAAACACCGAGGGCGAAAACTATGAGGAAATCGGCAAATCTATTCAGTCGAGCGCATACATAAGAAACAGATTAAACAGCGGCGAGGACTTTTTTTATGTCACAACGATGTTCACTCTTTCCGCTTCTTCTTTAGAAGAGTTGTATGAAAAAAATTCAGCTGTTAAAGATATGTTCGGAGCCATTGATGTTGACTTGAATGAGTGCGAATACAAAATTAAAGAAGCTTTTTCTTCTTACATGCCGCTTAATACTCTTGACCCATACATATACAGTAAGGGCAAGAGGAACATGACAACATCGGGACTTAGTGCCTTCTATCCATTTAATTCGTTTGAGGTATCCGACACAGACGGAATTCTTCTTGGTATCAGTGATAACAAAACTATGCTCGTGATTGATAATTTTGACACTTCAAAATACTCAAACGCAAATATTACGCTTTTAGGTACTTCCGGTGCAGGAAAAACATTTACCTTACAGACGATGTGTCTTCGTTTTAGGCTTAAAGGCGTACAAACTTTTGTTATTGCCCCGATTAAGGGCGACGAATATGAACGAGGTTGTAAAGAAGTTAATGGTGAATTTCTTACTATTTCTTCGGGTTCAAAAACACGAATAAACATTATGGAAATTCGACCAAGCGCAGATGAAAACGCAAAGAAATTGGGTTATTCATCTAAAAGAGAAAGACAATCAATCCTCAGTAGCAAAATCGACTCTTTGCTTACCTTCTTCTCGTTGGCGATAGGCGATATGTCAGGAGAGGAGAGAACCTTTCTTGACGACGCTATCTTAAAGACATATTCGCTTAAAGGTATTACAAAAGATAACAGCTCTCTTATAGATACAACAAAAACTGTTGTAGACGAACAGGGAAATCCTGTTTCAAATGTAGCATATAAAGAAATGCCGATTTTGGAGGATTTATATAATGTGCTTTCTCAACAAAAGGGTACAGAGCGACTTGCAAATATCTTGTTGAGATTTGTTACAGGTTCGGCAAGTGCTTTTAACGGTCAAACAAATGTTGACCTCAGTAATAAATATATCATATTTGACCTTAACGATTTGTCAGACGAGTTAAAGCCTTTGGGTATGTTTGTTGCTCTTGAGTTTATTATGGATACTGTTAGGCAAGATAAGACACAGAAAAAGGTTGTCGCAATAGACGAGGCTTGGATGTTGCTCAACAAAAATCCTCTCGCAGCCGAATTTGTCGTTACTGTATTTAAGACTATTCGTGGTATGGGTGGTTCAGGTATAGCGGCAACACAGGATATTGAGGACTTCTTTGCTCTTGAAGGTGGTAAATACGGTAAAGCTGTATTAAACAACAGCCGTATTAAAATGATACTTCGTCTTGATGATGATGAAGCAAAAATCGTTAAAGAACATTTCAACCTTACACACAACGAACTGAAAACAATAACAAACTTTTCAAGAGGTCAAGTGTTAGTTAAAGCAAATGAAAACACTTTCACGGTTAATATCAAGGACTCAAGAAAGGAAACTCTACTTATAACATCTGACCAGAAACTTCTTCGTAAACTTGCTAACGGCGAAACGATTACACAAGATGACTTGGCTGCGTAAAATAATTGCGGAAAATGAAAAAAAGTTGACATTGACACGTGAAAAAAATCGTGAAAAAAAGACGACATTGATTTTTCAAACACAGCCTGTTATAATAAATATAACAAAAAGTGCGAAAACAATATGAAACCGTTTCCCATTTCGGGAAGCGGTTTTTTATGTTATTTTTTACATCGGATTTTCGTAAAAAGGGCAAATTTTCTCGTACTTTCGTCATATATATTCGAAAGGAGAAATTTTTTATGGAGACCAAAAAAAGAAAAAAAGTTATGGTTGTATGTTGTATTTGCTGTGGGCTGGTTGCTTTAATAACAATAGGGGCAGCTGTTACAAAGCAAAACAAAAGTAAATGTAAAGCCGACGAAACGCTTGGCAGCGAAGTTCTTTTCTCTTGTAGTGACACTACAGACGAAACGGAGATTACTTCTGAATCCATAACAGAGGCAGTGAGTGTCCGAATACAGGATACACTAAAAGACACTTCTTCGAATAATGAGACAGGCGAAAAAGAGAGTTGCCCCAACAATATTTCGAAGATGAAAACAACAACAGTCAAAACAGAAAAAACAGAAAAAACAGAAAAAACAACAGCATCAAACGCTTCTGTTACTACTGCTGCGACAACAAAAAGGCAGATTCCTTGCGGGTCAAATCAAGATATAAACCCGGAACAGCTTAAAGCAGAGGCAAACAAGCATCTTGGGTCATTTAGCAACGTGGAAGTGTCTTCGACACTCAACAAGAACAACTCATGCTGGACGCTGACTGTTAATTCATTTAATAATCAGAAGGTCTTACAAGACATAAAGGAATGTGCAGAAATCGAATATAATGAGTGTGTTAACGCCGGATATTTGAATAGAGGCGCACCGATAAAAATGTATGTCGATTATGAAGCCAAGGCGAGAGATGACCTTGGTCCGGGAGTGTGTTACTACACTTTTTATATTTTCTATTTGTAACAAGTTAATAAGTTAATTGCCGTATCTACTACGGTTTGTGCTTAGCAGTAGTTATATGTTAAGAAGTTGCTCGTAAGCAATAGTTAATGGAGAAAATGTGTATTTGCGTTGGTGGTTTTTGGTTATACCAAAATTTACCAACAAGAAAAATACTCGTTTTCTCTTTTTTTATTTTCTTAGTGAGTTATCATTATATTTTACACGCTAAAAAGTATAGTCACCAAACATCCAAGAAAGGAGGGAAATGTTTTGGTTATAACAACGATAGAGACGTTCATAACATTTGCGCTGTTGCAACAGCTACAGTGCCGTCCGCCGTGAGCTGACGGCTATGCAACATAAATGAACAGTATTATATTAACCAAAAAAAGAAGAAGGAGGTAAAAAATATGGTTAATAAAAAGCAGAAAGTTTTTGCAAGAGTTCTTTGTTCGATACTCTCTGTGCTTATCATACTTGGGTCGTTTTCTTTGTCTGCTTTTGCGGCGAATGTAAACAACAAATACACTATTAAGCAGTCGCCTACTCATTATAAATACATAAAGTATTGGGGCGACGACGGGTCTGTAGCATCTCCGTCTCAAAGAGGTTGGGAAACGTTTTACAAAAGAACGGTTACAGCAACAGGCGAGGCGGCTTACTGCTTGGAGTTTGGCAAAGATTTTGCCAATGGCACATCTACAGACGCCGTAGACCTTGTTGATACAGCCGCTTGGCAGAACGCAAGTAACACGGCCAAAAGAGGCGTTGTTTTAGCTTCTATATATGGTTATCCAAACTCTTATTCAGAATACGGAGACGCAGGCTACTATGCAACTCAGGTAATTATTTGGGAATACATGCTTGGTTATAGAACAAGTGCTTCTTCGGATATTTACGCCGGAATTACCGGTGGATATGATGAAAACAATAAGTGCTGTCGTTTCATTTTGAGCATGCAGACAAAAGGATACTCAGATATTCTTGAGGCATATCGAGGCATATTAACCGAAATGTCTAAGCATACGGTAAAGCCGAATTTGGGTGACTCTTTGAATTTAAACCTTGATTATGATGCGGCTACCGGTAAATACACAAAGACGTTTACAGATACGAACGGCATTTTATCCGAGTTTAATATTACAAACACGGATGGGTTGTCAGTTTATAAAAACGGAAACGTTATAACTATAACTTCAGATGCTCCGATAAACAGAAAAAGCCTTAAACATATCGAAATGATGAAAAATCTGACCGATTGTCACGGCGGCGTGGCTCTGTATGCTACCGCTAACCCTGAACTTCAGACTTTGATTTGCGGTTCAATACCCGACCCGCAAGTAGTGATGTTCAACGTTTATACGGATACAAGTGCGTTAAAGATAACGAAACATTCCGATGATTCGAACGTAAACAACGTCGAATTCAATGTTCGTTGCGATGCCACGGGATTCAGTCAAAACGTGAAAACCAACGCAAGCGGTGTAGCTGAAGTGAATAATCTCCCTGTTGGCTATGAGTACACCATTACCGAAATTACACAGAACAACTACATACCCGTAGCTCCACAGAAAGTTACTTTGTCTTTCAATACAATTCCGAATGTCCATTTTTATAATGTTACTAAAAAAGGTTCTGTGACGGTTAATAAGGCGGACGCTGAAACCGGCAGAAAGCTCAGTGGGGCAGAGTTTGTGATTTGTAAGGGAACGTCTTGGGACTGGGATAATCTTGTGTGGAATGACACTTTGAACGACGATTATTTTGTAACAGACGAGAACGGAACATTTACAGCAAACAATCTCCCGGCAGGCGATTATATTTTGAGAGAAGGTCAGGCACCGGACGGATATATGCTCGATGAAGAATTATATCCGTTTACCATCGCCGACCAAAATTCAAACATAACGCTTGATTTGGTTAATAAGCCGAAAGAAATTCCCTTTGACGTTGATGTTGAAATCAACAAGGAAAATGAGGTTGGCAATAAGCTTAAAGGTGCCGAATTTTCTGTTTACAAAGCCACATCTTCGTTTGAAATATCAGACGAAACACCTGTCTTTACGGGCATATCCAAAGACGACGGAACGTTGAAGATAGAAAATCTTGCCCCCGGCTACTTTGTTATTAAAGAAACAAAAGCCCCGGACAGATGTGCTCTCCCTGCGAATGAAATTGTTGCTTGTCTTACAGTACAGCTCAACAAAGAAGGTACTGCGTATGAAGCAAAGTTCGTTCAGCTTTCGGATTGCTCTTCGGCTAACGGCAATGTGCTTACGGTCGTTGACAATCGTATAGGTGTAACTCTTCGCAAAGTTGACGCCGATACAAATGAGGCTCTGCGCGGTGTCGAGTTTGAAGTTAAATCTTCTGACGACGACAAATTCACAACAATTACAGACAAGAACGGAATAGCTGTTGTTAAAGGATTAAAAGCCAACACAACCTATACGTATCAAGAAACAAAAGCTCCAAACGGATATTATCTTGACGATACAGTGTATTCGTTTACTACAGATACATACGGAAACATTGATGTATCAAACAATGTCAACGAATCAACAGGGTATCCGGAAATCGTTGTCAAAAACAGCGAGACTGTTTTCACAATAAAGAAAGTAGACGAAAACGATAATCCTCTTTCAAATGCAATGTTTGACTTGTACAACAAAGAAAACATATGTGTAAAACGCGGTCTTGTTACCGATGAAAATGGCTTGATAGTTCTTAAAGGCTATTCGGAAGGAGACTATTATCTCGTTGAAACAAAAGCTCCTGACGGTTATCTTACAACTGCTCAGAGCAAAGACGAAATGTCCTTCTCAATTTCTGCAAAGGCAGCCAAGACTATAACAATTCATGACAATTCAACTGTTATCTCTCTGAAAAAGGTAAACGCAAACGAAAATATAGAAGACAGAATAGCGTTATCGGGAGCAGAATTTAAGCTGTACAAAGTTACAGATACCGGACTTGAAGCCGTAAAGGATGCTGCAACCGGACAAGATAAGATTTACACTACAGATAAAGACGGAATAATTACCGTGAAGAACTTACTTGTTAACGTTACTTATTGTTTTGTAGAAGTAAAAGCTCCCGACGGGTATTATACCAATCCGGAAAAGCATTACTTCACAATAACCGAAAGCGGAAAAGCCGTTGACGAAAACAATGAAGTAATTGCTAATAATGAAGTTATCGCGGTCAACGCAAGAACATCTTTCACGGTAAGAAAAGTTGACAGCTTAACAAATCAAGGAATTGACAATGCGCTGTTTGTTGTTTACAAAGCAAATGCCGACGGCAGCTTTAATCCGAACGGCAAGGTAGCGACCGGCAAAACAGATGCATCAGGTCTTTGGAAAATAGAAGGCTTACCGGAGGGAACTTACTATGCTGTTGAGAAGACGGCTCCGACAGGTTATGTGCCTAACCTTACTCCGATAAAGTTCACAATCGGATTTGCTAACGACAATGAAATGACGGTAAACAACGACAGAATTTCAGTAACTCTTAAAAAAGTTAACGCAGACAATGCCGAAATTACCCCGTCAGGTGCTGAATTTGACCTTTATGAAAAAGGCACGTTTAGTGACACAAAAATCAATAAAACATCGCTCAAACCGGACGAGAACGGCGAAATTACAATATCTGACGGACTTGAATTAAACAAGGAATATTATTTCGTTGAAACATTAACTCCGAAAGGATATTATACCGATTCCACCAAGCATTACTTCAAAATAAACAACGACGGTAAATGCACCGACAAGGACGGTAATTTACTTAATGAAGTAGTAATAAGCAACGTTCCGACTCGCTATACCTTAGCAAAAGTTGATGCCGATACTAACGAAAAAATATCCGATGTAACATTTGCAATCTACGCAGATGACGGCACTTATAAAGGCAGCTACACCACCGACGAAAACGGTACTATCGTTCTTTATAATACTCTCCCTGAAGGCAAGTATTACGCTGTGGAAACAGCTTTCCCTGACGGATATATTCAGGACAGTTCGCATTATGACTTTGAAATAAATTCTTCGACTAAGGACACAGTGCTTACTATAAAGAACAAGAAAACAAGCGTTACGCTATCAAAAGTAGACCTTGTTAACGGTAAACCCGTTGAAGGAGCTACCATTGAAATATATGACAGCACCGGCAAATGTGTTTACGCGGGTGTATCAAATTCAGAGGGTACAATCACCGTAGATTACTTACCTGTGGGTACTTATACTTTTAAAGAAACAATAAATCCCGACGGGTATCAAATCAACAGCGAAACTTATGAGTTTACTTTAAATGCCGACGGAACAATAACAAACGGATACGCCATTACCGATGCACCGACAGAAGTTATAATCACTAAAACCGATGCAGACGGAAAGCTTCTTAAAGGCGCAACAATCGGTATTTACGATTCGGAAGGCAAAGAAGTTTATCGCGGTGTTACCAATGAACTCGGTCAGATTAAAGTCCAGTATCTCAAGAGCGGCAAGTACACGTATAAAGAAATAGCTGCTCCTGACGGCTACAAGCTTAATAAAGAGACGTACTCTTTTGTTATCAATCGTGACGGCTCAGTTGAAGGCGAAAACGTAATGATTAACGAATCGACAAGCGTTACAATCACGAAGACAGACAAAGACGGTGTACCTCTTAAAGACGCATTGATAGCTATTTACAACTCAAACGGTGATGAAGTATATCGCGGAACTACAAACGAATTTGGTAAGATTTCAGTTTCCGGCTTATATGCGGGAGATTACACTTACAAAGAACTTGAAGCTCCCAACGGATATATTTTGGATAAAACATCTTATAAGTTCTCTATTGACAACGAAGGTAATGTTACCGGAGACAATGTAATCGTTAATGTGGAAACTTCGGTTGTTATTACTAAGACTGATACAGACGGAAATCCGATAGAGGGTGCTACAATCGGCATCTACAACGAGAACGACGAACTTTTGTATACGCTTGTTACCGACAAAGACGGTAAGGTTTATGCTTACAACCTTTTGAGAGGCAAGTATTATTTCAAAGAAATACTTCCGGCAGAAGGCTATGAAATCAATCCCGAAAAGCACGAATTTGAGATTGCTCAAGATGGATTGGTTAAGGGCGAAACCACATTGGAAAACGCGTTGTCAAAGGTTGTTATTACTAAGACCGATACAAAAGGCAATCCCCTAAGCGGAGCAGATATTGGTATTTATAACAGCAACAACGAGCTTGTAAAGAGCGGCACCACAGACGAGAACGGAGAACTTGTAATATACGGACTCAAGCCGGGCACTTATTATGCACAAGAGCTTAAAGCTCCTGATGGTTATGTTCTCTCTGACAAAAGAGTTACATTTACAGTAACCGACTATGGTATAGCTGAAGGCGAATTCGTAATCACTAACGAAGCTGTACCCGTTACAGTAAATCTTCCTCAGACCGGTTCTACATTAACGGTTCGTGTGTCTGTTCTTGCTTTTGCATCGTTAATGATTAGCGGCGCAGCTATTTACGTCATTGTCAAGAGAAGACAAAAGAAATTAGTTGCATTTGAGAAATAAATTCAGACAGTGAGTGATGCCGTGAGGGGCAAAACTCTTGCGGCTCACTCTATAAAATTTACAGAAAGGAAGGGATTTTTATGCTTAATAAAATAGCTCAAATTGACGTTTTCAACGGTGTCGTACTTGTCAGCAACGCGGAAATAATGAAGCTGACACAGTTGAAACAATACTATAAGAATCAAGGATTTAAAGAAAAAAGAATTGACAGCATCATTAACATTATGCTCAACAATCACCTTGCGTATCAAATAAAAGGTACAGAGTATATCGTGAGTTCTCCGATGGTGTCATATCAGAAATATAACTCATCGCTTGAAAAAGCAATTTGGCTGTATATCAGCAGCGTTAATACGAATGTGGAAAATGATATATTCAATTTTCACTGCAAATATCCGGCTGTGTTGTTTTTATCAAACAAGGAAAAGTTGTTAAGCGACATTACTTGTTTCTACATAAGAGACGGCGAAGAAGCGACTTCGTGCCGTACTATTGATACTAATTACAATATATACGGAGATAAGCAGCAGAATATCATTGTCATTATTGATGATGTTAAACAGATTGAAAAAATCAAATTGCCGGACGTTTTCAAAATTTTGTATTACGTCATAATTTCAACCGATGGCAATGTTACTTATTATAATTTTGATGAACAAAATAGGGTATAAAGAGAGGAAAAAACCATGAAAAGCGGTACTAATAACACTAAAAGTGTTTCAAAAGAAGAAAGTGAAATCTTCGAGCAAATCGAAGGAGTGAATGAAGCGGTTAATCGTTATTTTGAAATAAATAACGCAAAACAATACGATAGAAAAGAATACGAAAAAGCGATAAATATGGAGGAAAAATTGGGGAAAATAGTTCTTAACATACGAGGTAATATAAACAATTTGTTTGTGTCAGCTAAGAAAAAGATTATGCCTGTTACCTCAAATGTTATAGATTTTAACCTCAATAAATTCATAGCAAATGACTTTAAAGTCGAAAAAAACGGGTCGGTAATTAAAATCAAAATACCTCCGTTGCTTCACAAAAAAGTCTATAAAAAGACTCAGATAAGCGAGAAATATTACGAGGATTATTACACAAATGAATTAGTGGACGGTGAGTTGTACGCATATTTACGCAACTATAAATTGACAAAACATATTTCAAAATACAAAGAAAAAGTTCTCATTTATGTAAAAAACGTAATATCAACTAATAGGAAAAGAAATGATATTCCGGATACAGACAATCACGAATATCATGACTTAATAAACACGATTACGACGGTTTTTCTCGAAGACGATTCACCCGAACATGCAGCATTTATGTTCGATACTGAATACGGCAGCACTAATAAAACCGAGATATATATAATACCGTACAGCGAGCCTGAAGAGATAATGCGTGTTGCTCTTGAAGCTCCTGCTTCGGCTCAATCGGAAAACAAAGAAAAAGAAAATATTATTGATTTCAGACTTGCTGTTTAGGCCAAAAAAACAGAATAAAATGTGTGCTAAAATCAAGCACTTTTTCGAGAATTTGATTTTGGCACACAAAAGATACGATAAAAAGGTTGGCTTTGTGGGCTTTTTGGGGATTGCAAATAGCAAAAAATACAGAGCAATGGAGAGACGAGGCTACTTGTTATTTTTTCTATTTGGATTGGCGTGTGTCTTTACGTTTATACAAAAGGAAAAAGACAAAGACGTCAAACAACACAGCCACCGTAAACAAGAGATTAAGCAGACCCAATAAAGGCCCAATAAAGAAAACAAGAGAGACGGCACTCAAAACACAGCAGTGAACTAATCCTTTGCGGTAAACTCAAAAGGGCAAAGAAGCCCAAATTAAAAAAAGGAAAGAACCACACTGTAAATAAGCGAACAAAACGAGCAGAGAGAAAGCCGAAAAAACTCTCTACAAGCTTTACACATTTCTTTACACAAATCAAAAAAAGGAAGGAGATGAAAAGAGAAATGAGAAACGAAATAACTGCAATGAAGCTAAAGATAATGCAAGTCCTGTACGTAGAGAAGTGTATACCGTCATCGCAGATAGAGCTGTACGCAATGTACTTGCGAACGAAAGGGATACAAATAGGCCCGTCATACTTGTACCGAATACTAAGAGAACTGATAACTGTAGGATATGCGGAGCGAATACGAGTAGGGTATCAGCAAAAGGGAGTGAGTATAAAAAGCCTTGAGGGAAAGAGCGGGTATAAAATCAAGAATATATACCGGCTAACGGCAGCGGGTCGGCACTATATAGAGAGTGAAGACCTAACGATATTGAACAAGGAACTTCGGGAGGATATGTGTGAGGAACTCGACATACGCCTCAAAGAAGGGCAAGTGGAGCAAGGGAACCGAGAGAGTGAAAAAAGCGAAGCCAACGAAGAAAAGGAAAATTTGATAATACTCAAAGGCAACCTTGTGGGTGACACAGAAAAGGCAAGCGGACAGGTAGCAAAGGAAAGCACGGGGTTTGTGTTGCAGAGTGCGCTTAAAAACGAGCGAGCTGTTCGACTTATGAAAACAGAACTGTTAGGCAAGGTCAGCGAGATAGGGAGGAAGAATATAAAGTACATAAGCAATGAAAATCTGCGAAGCAGCATAAAGAACAAAGGGGCACTGGCGTCGAAGATAACTGGGCTTATGCAAATACGTGATGCGGAAAGCAATGCACATTTTCTTCCAATATACAATCTCGGTGGAAGCGTAGGGGCGCAAAGCAAGAAGACCGAGCGAAAGATGAAAGCAGAAATAGAGAATAAATACAATACAGAAATAAGCGAAGAAATCTTGCTTGGAGAAAACTACGAAACGCTGCTATATAACATAGAAACGTTGTTGACGAGAAAGCGTGCGAAAAGGGAGGACGGAGAAAACAGAAGAATAAAAGCACTGATGATAGAGACGGACGAAGCACATCACACCTCAAAGCATTATCACAACATAGACGTGAGCGGGGCGAAGCAGCTGGAGATATATACCATTCCGCAGGAAATGCGGAGAGTGTACTATCAACAGCGATTGCGAGAAGAGCAAGAGACAAAGAGATATTTCAGTCACGAAGCAATAGAGAGGGCAAGCGGTAGCATATACAGTGCAAAGACGGTGGCAGAAAACGTGTATGTTGGATATGAGGTAAACATAGGCGAGCTGGTGCAGTTTATGACGCAGATGAATGAAACGGCAGGCGAAAGGAAAAAGACAATCATAATATGTCAAGAGAGCCAAAGGAGCTTATATGAAAAACTGACAAAGAGAGTAGGCGTTGAAGAAGACACAAAGATAATAGCAACGCCATACTACATATAAGCTTATAAGGCGAGAGAACGAACGAATATTCATCTCAACATAAAAAAAGAAAAAACAAAAATAATCAAGGGAAGGAGGTAAAAACCTTGAATAAAAAAAGCACAAACAAAGGGAAGAAAGCAAAGAAAGCAATACCGTTAAAAGAAAAAATAGTAACGGAGATAAAAGAACACTTTTGGCGAGATATGGTGATAGCGTTATTCACGATGTGGTTCGCGGGCATCTTGGGGCAAGCGTTGAAATTACCGATTGCAACAGCGGCTCTGCGAGAAAAGGGGTTCACGGGAAGTGTAAGCGAAGCTGTTAAGATGTGTTTCTCTCTTAATCCCTTAAAGTGCATGTGGGCAAGCATAAGCACCGTGAGCGGTATACTCAGCTTGCTTTTGACGATAGCCTTGGTGTGGTTTGGATACAATTACGGAATTAAGCCGAGGATAAAGCAGGAGACGGGATATAAAGACGACAGGAACTTTACCGTAGCAGAAGAAGGCACATACGGAACATCGTCTCTAATGCGAAAAGAAGAAGTCGGTAACGTCTTGGATATGAAGGAGGTCGGAGAGCAGGAGGGCATAATACTCGGACAGCTTGACGGCAAGGTACTAAGCGTTCCCTCGGATAAAGAGTTTGATGAAAAAGTCAAGCGGCTTAATTGGGGTATAGAAGAAATCATCAATAACAAGCTAAACAAGAATGTTCTTGTAATGGGTGCTCCGGGAACATTGAAAACGAGAGCAGTAGTACGAAATTCAATCATACAAGCGGCGAAGCGAAGTGAAAGTCTTGTAATAACAGACCCTAAAGGAGAGCTTGTTGAAGATACTGCAGTTTTCTTGCAGAACAAAGGGTATAAAGTGCGAATATTCAACCTTGTTAATCTACTCAATTCTGATAGTTGGAATTGCGTAGCGTGTATAGGAAACAACAGCCTTGTGGCAAAGATATTTGCAGACGCAGTAGCCGACAACGCGGGAAAGGGAAATGATACGTACTTTGTAACAAACGCCGCAATCATCCTCAAGGCGGTGTCACTGTATGTTATAGAAAGCCCGAATGAAACAGTAAAAACAATGGGGAGAATATATGACATTCTGTCAGAGAAGACACCGGAACAGATGGACGAATTGTTTTGGGGCTTGCCGGAACGAAGCGTAGCAAGGCGAGCATACAATGCGTTTCGCCGGTGCAACGATAACGTAAAAGGACAAATTCTAAACAACATCAGTGCGATGCTTTCGGTGTTCCAAGACGATGCAGTACGAGATGTAACCAACACAGATGAGATAGACATAGAAGAAATATGCTATGAGAAGTGCGCGTATTTTCTGATAACCTCAGACCAGCACACATCGTTTGACTTCCTTGCAGTGTTGTTTTACGCAATGAGCTTTATCAAACAGGTAGAGTTCATAGACAAAGAACGAGGCAAAAAAGAAGCGGGGTTAGAATACAGAGAAACGTTGCCAATCAATTACATTATGGACGAATTTTCGAACCTCGGACAGATACCTGATTTTGTAAAAAAAATATCGACGGTCCGAAGCAGGAACATCAACATAACAATCATCATTCAAAACATAGCGCAGTTGAAGAACCGATACCCGAATGACCAATGGCAGGAAATACTCGGCTGTTGCGACATCAAGATATTCTTAGGCTGTACAGATATGATGACAGCGGAATACATATCAGATGTAACGGGTATAGCGACAATAGAGGTTGAGAGTACGAACAGCACATATGACAGACAGATAATGATATTCAATCAAGACACAGACTATCATGAAGTAAAGTCGAGAGGTCAGCGAAAGGTAATGAACAAAGATGAAGTTCTGAGGATGAAAAACACGGATGAACTCATCTTGCTTCGATGCCAGAAGCCGATACTCTGTCAAAAGTTCGATTATACATTACACCCTGAGTCGAAGAACTTCATAAAATCCTCACCGGCAGACCACATACCGGAGTGGCGCAGGAAACGAATGGAAGAAGAGGCGGAAAACAGGAAAAAGGCGGAAGAGATAATGAAGGAGGCAAAACTGCAGACAGAAAGGAAGGTAGAGGAATACAGGAACAACAGAGAGAAGTATATGCAAGATATACGAAACGACGAATATAAAAACTGTATAACGACAACCGAAAGAAGTGAAGTAGCAGAAAAGGCAAAAGTAGTTCAATTATCTCCGAAAGACAGCAAAGACAAGCAGAGGACGGATGCGTTCATCAAAGACTTTTTCGCACCGGTAACAACATCGACTGAAAGTAAGACCGGCGATGAAGACGACAGCTATGATTATGACGATGAAGCAGAAGGAATAGCTGAAGATGAAAGAGAAGCCGCATAAAGCAAAAGCAAAAAGCAAAAAACAAAAAAAGACATCAAAAAACAGAAAGGAAAAGTGATAACAATGGCAGAAATTTATACATTACCGAAAACGCAGGAAGAGTTGACAACGCTCGAAAAAGAGCGAATGGCTGTCTACAATGAGCTCTTGGAAAGCCGAAAGGCGCAGAGGCCGTTAACAGGTAGAGTGATACAATGCAAACCGAACGACAAAGCATCAGATTCAAAGATGCGGGTAATGGCAGTGGTTAATTATAAAGGCTGGAAGATACTGATACCGATAGGGCTTATGGGTCTTGACTTATCGTCAATCGAAGAATACGGGCGAGAAAAGAAAGAAAGTCTGTATAAACGATACATAGCGTCAATGTTAGGGACGGATGTCAAATTCATGGTGTATCCGAAAAAAGAAATAGACAGTATCAGTTCGGCTCTGCGAATGGCAATAGGGGACAGAAGTGCAGCGATGAAAAAAGAGCAGCAAGACTTCTATCTTAAAGTAAACAAGACAAGCGGCAAAAGCAAAATGGAAAGGGCATATGAAGACGGCATTATAGTCAAAGGGCGAGTCGTATCCACAAACAAGTCAACGTGCTTTGTTGATGTATACGGCAAACAGGTGCAGATACCGAAGAAAGAGATGTCGTGGCGATACGTAGCTAATGTCGGAGATGTAGTGAGAAACAACGACATAGTTAACGTAAAAATAACAGATTTGGCTGTAAATCACGAAACCGGAGAAATAGATATGCAGGCGAGCCTAAGAGCTGCACAGGAAAACGTGGTAAAAAACAACATGAAGCTGTACAGCGAAGGAACGATAACTCTTGGAGTGGTAACAGGCATATCAAACGGTTACTGGATACAAGTCGGCGATACAGAGACAGGAATAGATGTCTATTGCAAGAAAATCAACTGTATGGAGCTTCCCGAAGTCGGAGATACTGTAGGGGTAACGCTCTTTAAGATGGACTACGAGAACGGAATGACGTTCGGGTCTGTTGAGAACATAGTCAGAAGAGCAAACCGATGGGGAAGTGTAGCAGCGTAAACGCAAGCAGCAAATAAATCAAATCGGCTTAAAGCAAAAAACAAAAGAAAGGCGGTGAGACTATGGCAAATAAGGATGCAAACTTTGCAGAAAGCTTAGAGAAGTTTAAAAAGCTTCCTGCTGCAACGCAGAAGAAAGGCTTTGACACAATGCTTGAAAGCATAAAAGCGGACAGTAGCGACAAAGAGATAGCTTCAACAATTAAAGAAGTAATCTATTGGGTTGCAAAGGTCGGCTAAGATGTCAAAGTAAAGTAGGAACAGTGAAAAGGAGGGGATAAAAAGCTCCTTCTTTTCAGCTTTTCCTGCTTCCAAGGGCAAAAAATAAAAAAATCAAGTCATATATAAGAGAAAAGACAGATATTAAAATCATTTATTTCGGGGGTAAAGATATGAGTAGTTCGAGCAATCCATATATATCAGGAGTAAACACGAAAGGCAAATACTACCAAAACACCAAGCGGCTTTTAGACAACTATGACAATATATCCTTACAGGTAAAGTCATTTGAGGCGATTGTAAAGAAGCGATACAAAAAAGCGTTTGTGGATGTTAAGATAGAAGAGTTGTCAGCGGAAGAGATAGCGGAAATGATGACAACCAAAGACGAGTTTACACGAAGCGAGGTAAAGCTTCTCGAATGCAGAAGAACGTATTTGAAGAGCAAATATCTGCTGGAGCTGATTGATGCAGCATTAGAAGAATTAAAGACGCGAGAAGGGGGAGCGATGCAGTATGAGATAATAAAAGCTATGTCGATACACGGCATAAAGTTAGACGAAATGGAAGAGTATATGATGTCTAAAGGACGGCCTATGTCGGCAAGCACAATATACCGGGCGTATGTGCAGGGAATATCAACAATGTCAGTATTGCTGTGGGGGTACAAAGCAATCGCGACGGACATCACGGATGAGTTGTACAACAAGCGTATGCAGGACTTGTTTGATTTGGTAGCGTAAAAGGTATAAAAACATAAAAACAAGCGAATTCCGACTGAAAGGAGGTGTTTCAATGGGCGAAGACAAAAAATCCTTAAACTATGCAGGATGTTACGGAGAATACGAATACAACTACAACAACGCAGAAAAAGAACTATTATTGGCAGGACAAAGCAAAAACATCAACCCCACAATCATCATCACGCAGAATATAGCACAGTTAAAGAACCTTTATCCAAGCGATAAGACTTTTCCTCTGTGTTTGCCAAAACATTTGGAGTGATTGAAAAAAGGCAAAGTAAATACTTGTTCAAGTTCTTGCAGGCTAAGTTATTGACAAATGATTTATTGTGTAATATAATAATCATATAATAAAAATATAAAAAATAACACATATCTGCTATCTCTTTTGAGGTGGCAGATTTTTTTATTTTATTAACAAAAAACATAGAGTCGTATCAGTATAAATTGTGCTGATGCGGCTTCTTTGCTTTATGGCAAAAAAAGAGTAAAAAAGCTCATATATAGAAGAGCGAAAAAAATAAAGAAAGGAGAAGTTGCAATGGCAGCAGCAGAAGCAAAGGAAGTGCTTATTGCCCCGGAAAAGCACATATGCAAGTGTGCATATATCATAAATGTAAGCAGCGACAAAAGCTTTGTAGTTGCGGACCTAATAGATGAAGGCACGAAAAAGAGGTTCAAAGCAAAGGGGAAGAACACGATACCGCCGTATGTAGCACCGATGTTAACAGTTGAAGTCACAGGGGTGTGGGAAGAATACAAAAGAGACGGCAAGACGTGCAAAATATTTGACGTAACAAGATTTGAACCTTTGCAATATGAAAGCACAGAAAGCTTTGTAGGTTATCTTCAGACGTGCTATAAGGGCATCGGGCCGAAGACGGCGGCAAAGATTTTAAACGCGCTTGACGGGCAGTACACAAAATTCGGCGAGAAAATAAATGAAGAAGGATATTTCAACAAAGTAATAGGCAAGAAGCTTGCGAAGTCGCTTGTAGAACAATACAAGAATCATGAAAAGCAAGACGAAGTATACAAGATAATGCAGGCAGCCGGAATATCCGAGAAAAAAATCAATGAATTCAGAAATACTTACGGAAAAGGCGCGATGGAAGTGCTTGAAAGCAATCCGTATGTGTTATATACGCAGTACAAAACGAGTTTCAACTCTGCGGAAGCAGTATGTATGATGATGCTTGGAACACATCCTGAGTTGCTAAAGTCACAGGAACGGATAGACGCTTGTGTGCACTATCTTTTAAAGAACAAGATAGCACTTCAGGGACACACGTATGTAAACTCGCGTCAGCTACTCGAATACACGTTAAGGAAACTTAACGAAAACAAAGTGAAAGAGCTTTGGGTGAAAAAGGAAGACGTGTCTAAAGAGTTATATGATATGTGCAAAGTATCAGAGCTTGTGTGTGGAAAGATAAAAGTAAAAGGACAGCTTGCCGAAGCAGATAAAAGCTGGTGGGTGTACGACGCTTATTATTATAAAGCTGAAGAGTACATCTCGAAGCGAATAGCGGAAATGGCAAATTTCCGGTACAAATATACAGAGGCAACAAAAGCAAAGTATATATCGACAATAAAGGAGTGTGAAAAAGACGCCGGAATAGAGCTCGAAGCAAAGCAAAGAGAAGCGGTGATGTCCGTATTAAGCAACAAAATCAGCGTAATAACGGGCAGTGCAGGCACAGGAAAAACAACTGTCCTTAAAGTATGTATAGCAGTGTTAAAGAAGCTTCATAAAGGGCAGTGCAAAGTAACGCTGACAGCACCGACAGGGAGAGCGGCAATGCGAATGTCGCTTGCAACAGGGCTTGAAACAGGAGCGTCAACGATACACAGCCTTTTGGGCCTTACAGGGCAAGAGGATGAAAATGTAGAGGTAACGCCAAACCAAGTTTCAACAGATGTGTTGTTCATAGATGAAGCGTCGATGTGCGAATTGAGTTTGTTTTACAAGCTTCTTTATAACACCGATGAACACGCGAAAATAGTGCTGATAGGCGACCCTAATCAGCTGCCTCCGGTCGGGGCAGGAGAAGTGCTAAAATCAATAATCGAAAGCGAATCGGTTCCGGTGACAAAGTTAAGCGTAATATACAGGCAGCTTGAAACAAGCTCGATAGTATATAACGCAACAAAGATAATGACCGGTAAACATGATATACGCTTAGATGACGATTTTGTGTACTACCGATATTCCGACCCGAAGCAAATAAAAGCCGCTGTTCTATACGCTTTTGAAAAAGAGCTTGAAGCGGTAAAAGACGTGAGAGAAGTTCAGATAATAACGCCACTTCGAGAGAAGGGCGAATTATCGGCACTGTCTTTTAACAAAGCTGTTCAAGAGATGTTAAACCCACTTCACACGAGCGTGTCTTCGGCCGGTAATACAATCTATCCGTTGTCGTACCAAACAGGTACGGGTTTAAGAATAAGAAAAGGGGATAAGATAATCTGCCAAAAAAACACACCGGAAATTAAAAACGGTGAAATAGGGATAGTTATGAGCATGACATCAGACGATAACAAAAAGTTCAAATCTGCTGTAATTTCTTTTGAGAGAAGAGACCCGATAGAATTTACGCGGGAAGAACTCTCGGATATGAATGTTACTCTTGGCTATGCAATAACTGTACACAAGGCACAGGGTTCAGAATTTAAATCAGTCTTAATGCCTATAGCTGAGGAAAACAAAACAATGTTACGCCGAAATCTTTTCTACACGTCCGTAACGAGAGCAAAAGAAAAATTCACTCTTGTAGGAGACGAAAAAGAGATAACATATGCTATTAAGAACAATTCGCAGGACTATCGTAGAACGTGCCTTGCGTCAAAAATTAAAGAAAAAGTCAACAGCTTAAAGCCAAAATCTTCTAAATCATCCGATGAAGCAAAAAAACATCAGGAATATCAGTTGACTTTGGTGTAAAGCGTAAAGATTTATTATAAAAAAGGAGTAAAAAAATTATGAAATTTAATATTAACAAATACATGGGTAACTATGCTATGCACTGCAAAACTGAAGAAGAAGCTAAAATCTTCTTACGCTATCTTGATAGCGTAGGCAGAAAGTGGGTTAACGGAACCTCGTATATGTCAATGACAAACTGGAGCGTTCATGGCCACGATACCTGCTATGATTTTAATGGTGGGACTTATTGCGATAAAACATATTTCTTAACTTGCAATTATTATACTATTCTTGAATTCAGTGATTTTAAATGGGATAACAGAAAACCGGTAATTATTTATCAGAACGGACAGGATGTTATAGCTCTTGATAAAGAAACAGGCGAAAAGGCTATAGCAAAATGTCATCCTAATGATGAGTTTAATTTTGCTATCGGTGCCAAAATTGCGTTCGGAAGGCTCTACCATTCACAGGATTACATTCCGGAAGGCAATAAAGCTAAATGCAAACCGGAATTCCAAGTTGGCGACCGAGTTCGTTGTATTAAGAAAGATTATGAAATTGGCGGCATAAATATTGTTAACGAGCTGGGCGTAATAAGAGAAACAGGGGACAGCAATGTTTTGGTTGAATTTGACAACAATATTGGCGGACACAGTGGTAACGGTAAAGGCAAAGACAACCATTGCTGGTGGTTTATGAATTCTTCCGAATATCTTGAGCTTGTAGACAACAAGGATGATAAAGAAATCAATGTTGGAGATAGAGTTAAGGTTATTGATACCGGCTGTGCGTATAGCTCTTATACAGAATGGGTAACAAAAAACGCACCCGAATTTGCGGTGTATTATATGTATTGTGCTTCATACTTTTACCCGTCTATACGCGAAAGAATTACAGCATCCACATTCACGGTTGTTGCAAAAGCTCCTCATTCGGATTTCGCCGACAGAATGTTGTATCTTATACAAGACGAATTTGCCCGTTGTTTTCTTCTTGGCGAAGAAGGACTAAAAAAGTGCGATTGACATAACATAGAAAGAATGTTATAATAATCACATAATACAAAAATAAAAAATAACTTATATCTGCTATCCATTTATTTGGGTAGCAGATTTTTTTATGTAAAAATCAGAAAGTCGTATCATTGCGCTTGCAGTGCTGCGACTTTTTTATTTCGTGGCAAAAAAATAAAAAATTTGTTCATATATAAATGAACAAGAAAGAAAGGAATAATTTTATGAGATTTAATATTAACAATTGCAAAGGGAAAAAGGAGAAAATAATATGAAAAGCGTAATGATAAGCATTAAGCCTTATTGGGTATTTTTAATCATTGCTAAAACAATGGGTTGGAATATAGATAAAGAAAAGACCGTTGAGGTTAGAAAGACTTACCCTCAAGATGATGAGTGGAATAAGGTGGGAAAGATATATTGCACCAAAGATAAAAAGTCTTTTAACCATATTCCGAAAAAATATCAACCTTTTATGAAGAGATTCTTGAGCAAAGTCATAGGTGAGTTTGTGTGTGATAGAATCGACACAATCAGAAAACGAGGAATCGACGATAATTTCGATTATTGCTATTTGTCGCTTGATAAATGGGGAAATGATGATATTGAACCCGAAATAACCGCTGTAAAAAACTCTTGTGTTCTTAGAGACGACCTCAACGATTACGGCGAAAACAGTCGTATGCTTTACGGCTGGCATATATCTAACCTAAAAATATATGACGAGCCGAAAGAGTTAAGCGAATTCTACAAAAAGGATTTTAAAAAGGCTTTATGTTATTGGGAGTATTTATTCAGCATAGATTGTGTTGATGATGAACCTGAGCCGAAAGAAGAAGATTATATTTTAACAAAAGCACCACAGAGCTGGTGTTATGTGGAGGAGAAAGAAGAGGTGTAATATTTTGACACAAAAAGAATTTTGGCTGAAGCTGTTTAATGAAAATGATACTGCGTTGGCAAGTGCAATTATTCTTGTTAACCGTTTTGTAAATAAAGAACAGCTCGAAAGCGGTAAGGAATACATCAGAAGTGAGGTACGCAAACTATATGTGGAAATGCCAGAAAATGTAGTAAAGTCGGTATTCCCTGATTATAACTGTACTATTGAAGAAGACCCTGAACTACGCTTCTGCGAAAGTTGCGCACATTTTGAATATTGCCAGCCTTGTGACGGAAGCGGTGCTGGTATATGCAAAGTGGACGGTGTAGAAGTGTTTGGCGACAGTCTTGCAGGGGAATGTTGGAGAGGAGACAAACTTAAATGACAAACAAAAATCTTACAGACGAAGATGAATATCCCCCTGAACCGAAAGAAGATTATATTTTAACAAGACCACCGCAGAGTTGGTGTTATGTGGAAGATATAGTATATTGTAAAGATTGTAAACATTTGATGTTTTCCGATTGCTATGCAGAATGTGAAAAAGCTTATAAAGGAATTGTAGCTCCATACGACTATTGTGATAAAGGAGAATTGAAATGAAAACTTGTGAAGATTGTGTAAATTATGCCAAGTGTGTAGAGAATTGCAACACTTATCACGCATCGAGACTTACACCGGATAGTGATGTGAGTGATAGGTGTGAGCATTTTCAACCTACTGTTGTTTATTGCAAAGACTGCAAATACTATTCTGTTGACAATGCATTATTAGGAAATGTATGCGCAAGATTATTTACTGTGTTTCCTATGCGGGAATATGATTTTTGTAGTTATGGGGAACAAAAAAGGAGAAAGAAATGAGAAAAATTAAAAAAGTAAAAATAAAAATAGTTAAAAAGCCGGATATATGCATCGGAGACCACTTTGTCTATAAAGATATAAAGTGGATATGCCTTGATATTATCGACGGCAACTACCTTGCAATCACTGCAAAAGTATGGCAGGAGCTTCCGTTTGATTTTGGTAATCATAACAACTGGAAGGAGTCATCCTTACGCAGAATGTTGAACTATAAGTTTCTTGACAAGCTTAATAAGGAACACCTTGTAATGCAGACATCTGACTTGATAGCAGATAACGGCGACAAATCATACGGTACAAGCGAAGATTATGTAACAATTCTCTCCTGCGACCAGTACCGTAAGTACAGAGCCCTTGTGCCATGCTACCCGGAGCGGATGTGGACACTGACCCCGTGGAGCTGTTACGACAGCCTCGGTGGCACAGGCGGCACTGTTCGCCTTGTCAACCCGACAGGCAACATCAACGACTACAGTGCTTGCTTCGGTTACGGAGTCGCCCCGGTGTGTTTGTTTTCGTCAAAAATATCACTTAAATCATGAGACTTGTTGTGGTGTGTGTTTTTAACTATAAAGGAGAATGTAATATGATTTTATACGAGCAAATTGATAAAAAGAAGAGTAGAATTTTAAAGAGATTTTCAAAATACGCTGTTCATGATGCACCTTTTTTTACAAAGTTTTGCTTTGCTTTAACTTACTTTTTGAGAATTGCAGCAATTATTGCAGCTATAATAAATGTAATCTGTTCATTTTATCAAAACGATTATTATTTGTTAAATATGTTAATTGTATCATTTGGTTTTACTTATATGTTTTCTTTTATACCTTACACTTACTATTATGTGAAACTAACCGCAGAATATAGACAGAGAAAAAAAGAAACCATAATTTTAGATAACGGAATTTTTAAATATGCATATGATTGTTCGCCAAGTTTTTCAAAGCAAACTATTATTTTTAAAATACCATTATCTAAAATTAAATCTTGTGAATATAACGAAAAAACCAAACAGTGTGTTGTCAAAGGAGACTTCTCGTATGAAATTTATGACTATGACAAATTGGTTGAAACTAATGATGATACTTGTAAAATGATAGATTTTTTTGAAGTGTATGATGTAGAAATTTATAATTTGATAAGACAGAAGAGGTGCTCTTATGACAATCGAAGAAATTAAGAATATGGTTGAAAAAGAGGAGTATGATTTTCTTCGAACCAATCCGCATTTATCAGGAAGATTGGTTTTCCTGACACTTGGCGGAAGTTACGCATACGGAACGAACGTAGAAACCTCCGATGTAGATATTCGTGGCTGTGCTCTGAATCGCAAGAGCGATTTGCTTGGGCTGTCTAATTTTGAACAGGTGGTTAATACTGAAACGGATACCACCGTTTATAGTTTTAATAAGTTGGTAAACTTACTGATTAACTGCAACCCGAATACAATCGAGCTTCTTGGATGTAAGCCTGAACACTATTTCCTGCTTACCGATGTTGGTAGACAGATGATTGAAAATAGAGGGCTTTTCTTATCACAGAAGGCGGTTGCGTCTTTTGGCGGTTATGCTACGCAGCAGTTGCGTAGGCTCCAAAACGCTCTTGCCAAAGACAGGGTTTCTCAAGCCCAGACGGAAGAACATATCAAGGGGGCGCTGGAACGTTCCATTAAATCCTTTGAGGACAAGTTTACCTCGTTTGAAAATGGTGGCATTAAACTTTTGACTGACAAAAACCAGCGTGACGACCTTGATTTGGAGGTTTACTGTAACATTCATATTGACAAATACCCGGCAAGGGAATTTCAAACATTGCTTAACACGCTTTCCTCTGTTGTTGAGAACTATGAAAAGCTGAATCATAGGAATCGCAAGAAAGACGATGCACACCTTAATAAACACGCTATGCATCTTGTCAGGTTGTACCTCATGTGCTTAGATATTCTCGAAAAACAAGAAATATGTACCTATCGTGAAAATGATAGAGATTTTTTGCTGAGTATCAGAAATGGCGCGTTTCAGAATGAGGATGGGACATACAAACAGGAGTTCTTTGAACTGATTTCTGATTATGAGACCCGTCTTCAGTATGCGAAAGAGAATACCAGCCTCCCGGAAAAGCCTGATATGAAACGAATCGAGGAATTTGTGATGAGTGTGAATGAGAAATCAGTCAATGCCTAAAACCAGTTAGTAAAGCAATTGCCATTAACTGTTTTGAAAGATAAAATTCTCACATACAGCGGATGGCGTCACGCATCAAAGTATTACAACGAAACACATTTCTATGATAGAAACGAAAAATATAAATAGGAGAAAAAATCATGAAACCGATTTACGAGCCGAAAGGCAAAGCAAAAGAATACGGCGATTTAGCCATAAACATTTACACAGGCTGTCCGCATAATTGTTTTTACTGTTTTGCACCAAATGTTTTGCATAAAGACAGAAAAACATTTCATTCGGAAGTAAAGCCGAGAGAAAACATAGTTGAGGCTGTAAAAAAGCAACTTAAAGACGAGAATATCAGCGGAAAGCTGATACACTTGTGCTTTACTTGCGACCCGTATCCGACAGGTTATGATACAACACCGACAAGAGAAATTATCCAAGCTATCAAAGATAGCGGAAATAATGTTCAGATACTTACCAAAGGTGACGGAAGCAGAGACTTAGATTTGCTTGATGAAAACGATTGGTACGGTATAACTCTTGACGGAATAGGAGACGGTCTAAACCCGTTATGGAGAGCAAGAGTTGATGCTTTTGCAGAAGCACACAAGAGAGGAATAAAAACTTGGGTGTCTTTTGAGCCTGTGACAGACGAAAAGAAATTTTTTGTCAATTTACATTTGGTTGCACCGTTGGTTGATAAAGTAAAAATCGGCAAACTAAATTACCACAAGTCCGATATTGACTGGGCTGAATTTGGTAAAAAAGCCGAAAACCTCTGTATCAAACTCGGACTTGATTATTACATCAAGGAAAGTTTGAGAAAGGAAATGGAGAAAGGACTTTAATAGGAGATTGATAGAAATGAAAACAACAGGAGTTATTCGTAGAGTCGATGACTTAGGCAGAATAATTATACCTAAGAGTGTTCGCAAGGAACTCAACATCAAGGAAGGCGAGCCTATGGAATTGTTCATAGACGGCAATGATGTCGTTTTCCGAAAATACACTTTTGACAACTGCGAAAATGAAACATGCAACTGTGATGCTTGTGTAAAGAACAGCGATTGTATCGAACAGGGCATTGACGGTAGACCAAAGTGGATGGAACAACAGGAAAGTAGAGGTTAAGTAATGATGCGACAGTCTTTTTCAAAAGGAGTTTATGCACAGGTAACGCTTAAAAGCGAGATTGCAACAAAACAGAACGGCGAGGTCTTAAACAGCGAAAGTCACAGCTTCGCCGACAGCGGAAGCGTGTATGACTTTTTGATTGATATGTTTCCGCACGAAATTGCTGCAGAAGCTGAAAGCTGGACTGAATTGGCAAGTGCTGGAGACTTTTACGAAAACGAGTATTTTGAAATTGAAATGATGGAGGACGAAAAATGAAAACTTGTAATGATTGTTTACATTATAATATATGTAAGAACAATAATACTCTCTGTCATACGAGTAGATTAACTTCCGACAGTGATATTACAGAAAGGTGTTCTGATTTTGCTGACCGTTCCGAATGGGTGCATTTGCCGAGCGACGATTATACATTCAGAATTCGTGGCGACATAGCAAAAGGTATCATAGTTGCCAATTGCAGAAATGCGGAGAAAGAATTGAAAGGATGAAAGAGAATGGGAGTTTTGAAACCGTGTCCGTTTTGTGGAACGGATTTGTCCGTGTTCCCAGAAGTAATGACAGTACAGCCTGTAAGAACAGAGGAATATCTTCTCGCCAAACTAAAAAAGAAGCAAATCATCGGTAGTGACGCAGGATATAATGTCTTTTGCGTTAAATGCGGTTGTTTAGGTGCGAGAGGTATGACTAAAGAAGAAGCAATAGAAAAATGGAACAGAAGGTGTGAAAGATGAAAGGCGTAATGATTGGAAGACCGATAAACGGCATCTCAATAAACGGAAACGAGTATGTATGCGATAAAAACGGACTTGCTATTGTTTTCGATGACGAAAATGATGCCAGAGAGTTTTTGAAATCGAATGGATATACAGATGAAGACATTGAGAACAACGGCATCGTGTTTGAAACCGTTGATGAGGAGGACGAAGAATGAATAATTGTGAAAAAACAGCAAAGCTGTTAAAATTAGCAAGTGAAAATCCTGAATTACCTATCATATTTGAAGTTGACAATGAAGTAGTACCAAATGATGAATACGGTTGGTACTTAGGTTCTATGTCGAGTTGTCGTGTAGATGAATACACTATATTAAACGAAATGGTAATTGACGATAGAGAAGAGTTCAAAGAAAGATATTATGATTACAATTGCGACAAGCTTGACGAAATGTTCCCCGGAGATTGTGGAATTGAGAATGCGGAACTTGAAAAATATCTTAATAAAATTGCAGATGAAAATTTCAAGACCGCAATCATTGTTTCAATATCTCCTTATTCGGAATAAGAAATAATCTACTTGTCAAATTACGGTCAAATATTGTATGATATAATAAACTTACTTTGTAGATAGGAATTGCTTGCTATGTTTTGTTTAAAATGTCAAAAGGAAACGCCTGAAAACAGTGTATATTATATTTGGGCGAATAAAAACGATTTGAAAGAATGGTGCTTGTCTAAATCTCCATGCTTGTTTGAAGATTTTACGCAAATTGCAACTTTGAAGAGCATAATAGAGGAAACGTCAAGCACCTTGAAAAACATTATTATAGACGAAGTAAAATAATTTAGAAAGTCGGCATCTTTTGATGTTGGCTTTCTTTTTTTGCTCATTTTCTTGACAACACTTGGCTATTGTGTTATACTTAACACATAATATAAATATAAAAAACAAAGTATATCTGCTATCCGTTTTCGGCTGGCAGATTTTTTTATTTTATAGAACAAAACATAGAGTCATATCTTTGCTTTCGGCAAGGTTATGGCTCTTTTTTTAGGAAAGGAGGCTTTTTGTTTGTGACTCTATTAGAACGCCTTGAAGCTTTTGAGCATAATCAAACAGAAGCTTGGTATAAAGACATATACATACTTAACAAAGGGAAATACGCTAAGGCTCCGGTCGTAAATGTAGACGGAGAAAAAGCGGTGAAAATGTATGGAAATGTATATGTAACGAAATATGACGAAACACGAAAGGCGTGGTTGGTAAACACAAAATACGGGCTGTACCGTTTTTGATAAAAAATAAAATAAAAAGTAAGGAGATGATTATAAATGAGTTTTCCCTTGGCTTTTGCTTTGAATACGTTAACTAAGGAAGAAGTCGTCGATAAAATCAGAGACTATATAAAAAATAATATGTATTTGAACGACGAACACGACGGAGAATATTCTTTCGATACTTACGTTGATTGCGATGATAAAATTTCAACGGAAAGGTTGAAAAAAATCTTCCGAAGCGACGAGCCTATGGCAGAGTTCGAAGAGCAAATAATTGATATGTATGATGACTATTACGACTATGAGTGTGATGAGATAACAACTCAAATTCAAAATGAGTTTGACGAGGGTTATCACGACTTCATTTACGAGTGGGTAAGAGAACACATACATATAAACTTTCCGTTTGACGAGTTCCTGAAAAGAACTGTTTGCGTTGATATAACCGTGGATACGGGTGACGCAAACTACGATTTTACTCTTAACTCGTTTTACGAAGGAAAAATAAATGATTTAGCTTCAACAGTATGGCTGTCTAAACAGCAAGGATACAGTAAGACACAGCTTAACAAGGCTTATAACGAAGGCGATTACAGTAAGAACAGCTTTTTAGAAAGTCTTGTTGCGGAATACGTTAATGAATGTACCGGTATAAATGCACTTACGTTTCTTGTTAAGATGCCATTAGGGCAAGCTATAGCAATACTGGAAGCGAAAAAAGAACTTGAAAAAACAATAACGGAAGACGAAAAATATTGCCCCAAGAAAATTAAAAACAGGAAATACCTTGTTTTAGATAAGGATGTTAACTGCGGGCTGATAGACTTTTGGAACGGTTCAGGAAGTCTTTTAGAGCTTAAACTTGAAAAGGATGTCAAGCTCCCGATAAAGTTTGTTCACGAGATTTTGCCTGACAGCTGCTACAAATGGGGCTTTAAAAACATTTACGGCTGTGATGATTCGTTTTATGAGGAATCATTGATAAGTCTTAGTCTGTAAAAAATAAACCAAGTAATTATATACAATAAAAAAGGAGAAAAATTTTTATGAAAGTAACGTTTACAAATTCAGCAGAATTCAAAAAAGCTCTTGTCACTTGTGCGAGAGCAGCGGCGAGTAAAAGCACCGTTCCGGCGTTAGAGTGTTTAAAAATAACCGCAACGGCGGACAACAAGGTTATAATAACAGGATATGACCTTGTAACGGGTATAACAACAACGCTCTGTGATTATATAACGGTGCAGGAACCGGGAGAGATATTGACAAATGCCAAAACGTTTGTATCTCTTGCAAAGAAGCTGCCGACAACGAAGACAATAGTTATTGAGACTTTTGATGATAAAAGCGTCAAGGTATCAAAACCCGGTATGGAATTTAACCTGCCTACGGTAGATATAAAGACCTATCCCAATTTGCCGTCGTTGGAATCAGCAAAAAGCTTCACGGTTCCTTTCGGTGATATGAAGGAAAGTATTGAACAGACACTGTTTGCGGCAGGAGACAATGACGAAGCGAGTCTTGCCAAGGGCTGTGCTTTCAGTCTTGAAGTAGAAAAAGGCGAAATGAAAGCATTTGCGCTTGACGGATTCAGGGTTGCTTGCCGTAAGACGAAGATAGCTGACGACTCAGTATCGTTCAAAGCAAAGCTGCCGAAAAATGTGTTGTTGGAACTTGCGAAAAGCAACACCAAAGATGATGAAAACGTAATCGTGTCATATGACAAGAGAAACATTATCTTCGATATAAACAACAGCCGAGTAATAGGAAGGCTGTACGGCGGAAACATATTTGACGTGGACGCGCTGGTCGCAAAAATAACAAAGGACAACACAGTGACCTTTAATGTAAACACATCTGAATTTCAGGATGCGGTTGACAGTCTCATTCCTCTTTGCACCGCAACGGAAAAAACTATCGTTGTGAAGTTTACAAAGAACGAGATTGAGTTTTCAATAGCCACAGCACTCGGAACAGCAAAGGTAAGTGTTGAAGCTAAGTCAAATGCCGAAGCAGAGTTGGTTATGGGATTTAATATTAACTATCTGTTAGAAGCAGTCGGAGCTGTAGAAAGCGAAGACTTTGAAATGACGGTAGGTAATGCATACAATCCCATTAACATTTTGGACGGTAAAGCTAATTTCATAACCTTGCCGGTTAGAATAAAGACCGCTGCATAATTTATGCTTGAGAACGGTTTGAGAGTAGTGCAAATCATTGATACTTGGATTACGCAATTAAACCGAACGTACAATTTATAGTGAAAATTTAGAAAGTCAACATCAATTAGGTGTTGACTTTCTTTTTTTGTGTGCTAAAATGATGTGTTCTGAAAAAATATGCGGTTTTTTGCTTTTTTCAGACACAAAAGGAAGAAAGAAAAAACATTACGGAGGGCCATTTTATTTATGAAAAATGCGACTACAACAAAAAAAGAGTATGAATATTATCGGTTGGCGAAAGAAGCAATTGATAGAGGAGAGGCGGAAAATGCACTCTTCAATATCAGAAAAGCTCTTGAAAGAGTTGTAAAAGTTCTTTGCGGCCAATGCAACATTGATACTTACAAGGTGGATTTATGTGACCTAATCCAGAAAATCAGAGAAGCGAATATGATTGATGAAAAAGAGGAATCTCTTCTTCACCGTATAAGGATTAAGTCTAATTGTGGAGTCCACGCCCAAGAAGAGACTGAAAGAGAAGCGACTATTGATGATGCGGAAGAGTGTTTACATCTTCTTAACCAAGTGCTTAAAGCTTTTGAAGGAAAATTAGAAAACACGGAAAAAATTGAAACAGCCAAAAAGAATAATAATGTACCTATGTGTAATCCCGATTATTATTCTCCCAATCGCCGTTATTACGGAATGTGGTATAATTGTTACACTAAGCCTGACCTTATGCGTATACCTGAGTACGTTGATTTAAACAACAAAGCCAATAAAGGCGATATTCAGGCAATGCTTGATATTGCTGTCGGTTTTCTGCCGAAGCAAATTCAATGGGGCGCTTTTCAATCTGTTTGCGTATCTTATGATTATTTCCGTGGATGTTGCGATGCGAAAGTGTATTTTTCTAATAATAACTATCTGTACGATGTGAGATATTATTATTGGATTGTTAAAGCTGCGACTCTTGCAGCCAAAAGGGGACTCGCTAATGAATTTGTCCCGCTAAAATATATTGCTACGGCGTTACTTGAAGCCTTAAAGATTTCATGTTTATATAATAATAACACTTGTAAGAGATTTACTAACAGAAACCATTATGATATGTTTGAAAAAATTTATGACGTGAAATGTTCCAAAGCTTTAAGTTGTTCCGAACTTGCGGTTTTGAAATATCTTATAAGTCTTATTAACATGTATGGGAATGACATTATTTCTCCCGTACATGAGGAAACAAGCATAAAACAAATTAAATATATTGTCATTATTTCTCAAGCCCGCAATGATTTGTTGTGCTTATATTGGGGTAATCGTATGAAACAATACATAGATAATAGTATTGCTATATCGGAAGACGATTTAAAGAAGCCTGCTTTTTACAGTATTGATAAATATAGGAACGACTGTCGCTCAAACAAATGTTACTACAATACACTTATATCAAAAGCCCCGAAAGTCTGTATAAATGATGTGCAAATTTCCGCAGAACGATTAGTTTTGGGAAACGCATGTATGAGCTGTGGAAATGTCAATATGGATACGGCAAACTTCTGTGTACAATGTGGAAAGCCCCTGTATAGCACCAAGAAAAATACGGGAGAGCTATATTACATGAAGGAAATAGTTTACCTTAACAGTATTGCTCAAGAAAGCACAATAGATAATAAACGTCGCAATAAGGCTTTATGTAACATTGGCCATATTTACAGGTACGGTGAAGGCGTAGAACAAGACTATACAAAAGCACTTGAATGGTATAACAAAGCTGCTAATGCAGGTAATAGTGATGCAATGAACAATATTGGCTATATGTACGAGCTTGGTGAAGGCGTGGAACAAGACTATACAAAAGCTCTTGAATGGTATAACAAGGCTGTTAATGCCGGTAATGTTGCTGCAATGAACAATATCGGCTATATGTATGGTTACGGTGAAGGCGTGGAACAAGACTATACAAAGGCTCTTGAATGGTATAACAAAGCTGTTAATGCCGGTTATGCTACTGCAATGAACAATATCGGCTATATGTACGAGTTTGGCAAAGGTGTGGAACAAGACTATTCCAAGGCTCTTGAATGGTATACAAGGTCGTACAACAGCGGCTATAAGAGCGCAAGTAAGGGCGTTGAAAGAATGAAAGAATTATTACAAATGTTAAAGTAAAGCAAATATAATTAAGGCTCTCCGAGGTGCAATACTCAGTGAGCCTTTTTGTTTTTTCGCTTGACAGTAGTAAAATACTATGGTATAATTTAAACATAATAAATTATGTATATTAAATAAATTTAATGTTTTGCTGTTATCTTTCGCGTTCGACGATTGGTGGCGGTTTTTTTATTTATATTGTGTATTTTACGGGAGCTTGCTGTTATCTTTCACGACTGGTGATTGGTAGCAGCTATTTTTTTATCAACCGTCATATGTAAAGGCGGCTGTTATGGTCTTTTGAAGACCGCTTGTTGTAGTAATATGGCAAGTATAATATATCAGCCGCCTTCTCCTTAGAGAATGCGGCTTTCTTTTGTTTTCCGGCTGTTCTATATTTTACAGCCGTTTATATATATCTTACTTTTACTTCTTACTGAAAGGCAGATATTTAATCATGAAAAAGACGTCTAAAATAATAATGACAGTGGGCATTTGTGCTGTTTTAACAGCAGCACTTACGGTAGCTTTCTCTATTCAAAGGAATAATGATGAAGATATGCCGGAAACAACGACGGTTGTTACGACATATGCAGATGCTTCAGATGTTGAGGCTTCTGTTCCTGAGAGTACGTCAAGCCCGGAAAATGCTAAGACAGAAACCAAGGCCACAACTAAGCGCAGAAGTGTTAACAATTCGGTTGTGTCGGTGAAAAATAACGAGGCAGACAGCAACGACGAGGTTGTAGCTGTACGAAGCAACGATGAAGATTTCGAAGCTTCCGTTACCAAAGCCGAGAAAAAAGCCGAAGTTGAAGCTTCCAAAGCAGCCGATGAAATACCGGATGCAGAAGAAGTCGAAATAGCACCGAGTGAAGTTCAAAGCTTGTTGAGGCAAGAACAAAGTAATGCCACTTGCGAACATAAAGGAAAATATTCGAGTATGCACGGTTCGGTTTGATTGTTTCATTACATAAAATAATTTAGAAAGTCAGCATCTTTTGATGTTGGCTTTCTTTTTTTGGCTTTGTAAAAAACGTGAAAAAAATGTGAAAAAAAACCGTGAAATAAAAGTAAAAAAAATCGTGAAAAAAAGATGACATTGACTTCAAAATAAAGCCGCGATATAATAGTTACAGTGATAAGTGCGAGAAAAAAGAACAAACGCAAAAACAACCGAATAACGAACATCAGACCGTTTCCCTATGGGAAGCGGTTTTTTTATGTCCTTTTTTACATTGATTTTTTGTAAAAAGGGCAAATTCCACGATTTTTTCATCATATATAGATGTAAATACAACAAGGAGGAAAAACAAAAAATGAATGAAAACAAAAAACTAACCACATCAGGGAGTTCTGATGTTGAACAGAGCAAAGAGCAAAAGACGGATGAAAAAAAGATATACTTCGCTCGCAATGTGCAGGACTTGGGCGTAGGGTATAAAAAAGGTGAATACAAGCGTGAAAAAGAGAAAAAAGAATATCAGTATCTTACACGCAAGCAGTTTAAGCGGTTTAAGCAGGAACAGGAAGAACGCGGTAAAGACTATCCCATTGACGGCTTTGCAAAGATAAAAAAGAAGTTTAAGGACAAAGGCGACAACATACTGTCTATAAACGGAGACAAATTCGACCATTACAATAAGCGAAGATTTTTCTCGTATACAAAACAGTATGTAAGGACGGGAGAAAACTCCTTTACAAAGATACAGCGTTCGTTAGCCGTAATTATAATTCCGATTTTACTTGTGACGTCTATGCTCGTCGGATTGACGTTTATACCGTCAAAGCCTGACAAACCGTATATGCCGTGGACGCCTGTGATAGAAGACACTACAGGGAACAGCGACAATAACGGTGAGGAACAGCGACTGGCAGGCATCCAAGTAAAAGGTTTCACCGAATGGACGATACCGGCAAATAAAACAGAGGGATTAGGTATAGACCTCGAAAACCCTGATGGCAACCCGTGCTATTTCTCGTTTGAAATTAAGCTCAAAGACTCAGGAGAGGTAATATACAAATCAAACATGGTGCCGCCCGGAGAAAAAATACATAAAATAGACATTTCGCGTGAGTTCTCGCAGGGTGATTATCCGATTATCATACACATTTACACAAACGAGCTGGAAACCGGCGCCGAGATGAACTCGCCGGAGATGCAAGTAACTATGCACGTCAAGTAAGATTGTTCAGAGACGTGCAATGAAAACAAGACCGTATACAAAAATCTAAATTGAAAGGAGAATTGCTTTGAAAACCAAAGTCTATTACAAGGTACGAGCAGAGCCTTCTTGGGCTGCATTTCAATGTTTAAGTGTTGTGTGATTCATCAGAGATTACACAATCAAATTACAAAAGACAAAAAAATTCAAGAAAGAAAAAGAGGTAATTAACAATGCATTTTAAGAAAAACGTATTAAAGAAGGCAGTAGCCGCAGCTCTTTCACTTGCGACTCTTTGTTCACTCAGCACAGTAGCTTTCGCTGCTGACAAAACACTTAATCAGGACACCCCGACCGGTAATGCAACCGTCTATTATCAGGCAGGTAAAGTAACCGACCCCGGTACTCCGGAGGACCCGACCGATGATACGGTCAACGGAACATATATAGTAACCATTCCGGAATACATTAAAGCTGCCAAGGTCGGCGAGACCCCGGTAACAGAAGATGTAACTGCCAAAGAAGTCCTTATTCCGTTCGGCAAGACCCTTAACGTAAAGGTTGCATTTGCGGATTCTCTTGTACTTGCTGACAACGCAGATACTAAGATTACTTACGACCTTCAGAATCAGGGTACGAAGATAGCAACAGGCGACACCATTCTCAGTGTGGCCGCCGGTAATCCGGATGCTGTAACTTCTACGGCTCTCGGTGCTGTACTTACTCAGGCTCCGTCCTTTTCAGGAACCTATAACGACACAGCTACATTCACTGTATCTGTTGACTAATCTTGTATTCGTAATCGGTCTTGATTGACCCGATTCCATTTTTCAGCGGCTCCTATATATTGCCCCGAACAATTATAGGGGCCGCTTTTCTTATTTTCTAAGAAAGGATTGATAAATTTGAAAAAGTTAACAAAACAGATTATATCTATAGCTCTCGGAGCAGTAACAGCCGCAAGCTGTGGCACTATGGCTTTCGCGGCAGATAAGACACTTAATCAGGACACGCCTTCGGGCAGTTCAACAGTTGAGTATTCAGAAGAGTCTACATATACGGCGACTATACCGGCATACATCAAAGTACAGAAGATGTCCGAAGACGTCGATACCAACGCCAACAGCGTAACATTAAGAGATGTAATTATCCCGGATGGTAAGTCCCTTGTGGGAACAGTTACGTATAACGGCGTTGTAGCTGAAGAAAACAATGTGAAAATACCATATAAGCTCGCTACCGCCGAAGGCGATTTAACAAGTGGCTCGACAATCATAACTCAGACGTCCGGTAAGTCTACTGAAGAGAAAACCTCGCACTTTGGTGCTGTTGCAACCGAAAAACCTAAATATTCGGGTTATTATACTGATACAGCTACGTTTTCATTCGATGAGGTTGGTGTTACTAATGCCTTTTTTGAACAAATAAAAGCCAACAATTACACGCTTAATATAGGCAAAACCAAACCTGAGTATGTTGTTGCTAAGTTCAATAAAGATTTTACAAAGGTAACAATATCTAAGAACGGCAATGACTCGGATGGATTGATGAAAAATGATGCTTTTGCCTACGTTAACATGGAAGGCATTACTGAGCACCATCTTCAACAAACGCTTAAAGAGGCTGAGGTTCTCGATGGTGTAAAGAGCATTGGAAATCTTACATTTTATAGTTGTTTACACCTTACAGACGTTAATATTTCTAATAGTGTAATAAGTATTGGAAGAGATGCTTTTTCTGCTTGCGATAAACTTGTAAATGTCAATATTCCCAATGGCTTGACAGACATAGGAATACGCGCGTTTGAAAGTTGCATCTCTCTCAAGAATATCATAATACCGAGTAGCGTTACAAACATAGGTAATTCCGCGTTTAATGGTTGTTATAGCTTGAAGTCAATAGAAGTTGCAGAGGATAATTCAAACTATTCAAGTGAGGATGGAGTGTTGTTCAATAAAAACAAATCAAACTTAATATGTTGCCCCGGCGGAAAAGCTGGCGAATATACTATACCTGATTTTGTAACAAGCATGAGTTCGGGTGCTTTTAGCAATTGTAGAAGTATCACAAAAGTCGTTATACCAAACACAATTACAAGCATTCCATACGGTGCCTTTACTCAATGCTATGCCCTTACTGACGTTGTAATTCCCAATTCTGTAACAAGTATTGAAGACAGCGCTTTCAAACAGTGCTCTTCTCTCGCAAATATTACTATACCAAGTAGTGTTACTAATATAGGAACAGACGCTTTTAATGATACTTACAAAAAGCAAGAAGGGGAGCCTCGCAACAACAAAAACAGGTATATAACGCTTTTCGTTACTACCGGTTCATATGCCGAAACTTGGGCAAAGACTAAGGGCTGTAAGTTTGTGGCTCAGTAAAAGAAGTTGCTTAATGCTTAATAATGTTAAAAACACCCCTACTTTCAAAACGAAAGTAGGGGTGTTTTTGTAATATCTTGTACATAAACAACGAATTGCGGAAGTAACACAACATTGTGTTCTTTATAAATTAACAATTGGGGGAAAAAAATGAAAGCAAAACGGTATTTTAAAATTTTGTCGGTATTTTTATCAATGCTTATGTTGATAAGTGTGATACCGATAAACGGGGCAGCAATTGAAAAAATTGATGCGAGTAGCGATACTCAAAATGAAACAGAAACAAAGTTGGCTTCAGATGGCGAAATTTTGTATGAAATTAACGACAAACGTACTCAAAATAGCAAAACATACAAAAAAAGCGACGGTTCGTATTGTACTTATTTATCTTCTTCAGTTTTACATTATTTTGACGGTGAAGAATGGCGTGATATAAACAATACAATAACTCCTGACGGAAATGGTGCATATAAGAATGTATCTAATTCATTTGAAATAAAATTTCCGGAAACCTTGAAAGAAAATAATAGCATTGATGTTTTAAAAGATGGACATGCTATATCTTTTGTGATTAACGGTGGAGATTCTGATAAAAAAGCTGACATTCAAAACCCAAAAGAAACAGCTGATATAAGCTCTCTTCAGGATAAGTCAGACTCTTCAGTAAGTTATAAGAATGTATTAAAGAATACTGATATACAATATAGTGTTAATGGTAATGTTGTAAAAGAAAACATTATTATAAAAAGTAAGAAAGCAGTTGAAAAAACGTATTCTTATACTGTTTCAACCGACCTTTCTATTGAAAAAAATAATGATGGTAGCCTTATCTTTAAAGATGCTGAGGGTAATAACGTATTTAAAATACCATCTCCGGTTATGTATGACAATGATAAAAACTCGTCTTCGAAGATTGCAGTAACGCTTGAAAAAATATGTGATGGACAATATATATTAGAGTATTGTCCTGATGAAGCTTGGCTGAAATCTAAGGATAGGTCGTATCCGGTAGTCCTTGACCCTGTTATTTCAGAAGTTGGGGATTCTGTTGTTACTAATACTTGCGTAACGAGTTCAGACCCGGATGCCACAGGAGAAGATTCTTTGCTCTGTCTGTCGGCAGATAATTATATTCCTGATAATTCGTCCGAACCTATAACGGCTATTACATATCTCAATTTAAATAAAAGTCAAATTTTAGATGCTATAGACGGCGCAGTTGTTACCGAAGCTCAACTTATCGGACAAGGCTGTGTTAAAGGAAAAATTGCAATAAAGGAAGTCTCGGACTCTGTTAATTTCTCTAATGTCACTTTTAATACAAGACCTAAGTTATCAAGTGGCATTTTGGATTATTATACAGGGTTTAATGTGTTGCCCGAAAACCCGACAACAGTCAACTTCAACATAACGGACTATATAAACAGAATTGTCAATAATTACTCAAGCAACAAAGGGCTTGCACTTGTTCCGCTCGACAATTCTTCGTATGGTGTGCTGCTCGGCAATACTATTGTGGGAGAAAATAAGCAATCAAACATAGGATTGCTTTTAAGTTATACTGAAGTTAAGGGATATGACAACCGTTATCAATATCATACTCAAAGTATTGATAACGACGAAACGGCATATGTTAACGATTTTACACGTGATATGTCGATTATTAGAAAAGATATGGCTCTTGATGGTAATGTTATGCCTGTGAACATTTCTTTTGTCTATAATTCAAGTGTCGATTCAATTAAGCACTATGCTGTATCAATTAAAGAAAATGCAGTTCCTGATGTGTATGGAACTAATTGGATAAGTAATTATAATAGGTGTGTTGTTCCGGTTGTAAACGATTCAAATGTTATAACATATAACTATTTAACTGATACAGGAGCGATAATAGCTTTTAATGCAAGCGTGAATACAAATTCGGAAGATAATGATGTAATTGTTTTCGACGAAGAGAAAGCGTCCGTGATTGGCAGTAGTGGGTATTCTATGGAACTTTTGGATGTACCCGATGATTATGATGGCGATTTGCTTGACTACATAGTTGTAAAACGTCCTGATGGGCAAAAGGAACGTTTTGACAAATATGGTAGGCTTATTTCTGTAACAAAAACAGTTAAAACATCAAGCGGATATGCTGAACAAAGTATCAATATCGCTTATGTTAGTGACCTTAGTACAGATGGTAATTATTTTGCAATAAAGAGCATCACTGATGGCGTTGGCAGAAAATATCTGTTTTCATATAATACTGCCGGAAAGCTTGAAAATATCAAGTGTTTTATGCCTAATGGAACACAAATACATAGCGCAAATGAATTATATTATATGATGAATACTTATAAATATGATGGAGAAAATCTTGTTTCTGTAACAAAGAATAGCTCCAAGACGTATTCTTATGAGTATAACTCAAGCAACGAAATGGTTTCGGCAAGTGTTGCGTCTCAGTATAAAGTCGGTTTTGGATATAATGATAATGGGAAAATAAATTATATAGAAGAACTTGCCAAAAAGGATTCTTTGTTTGAAAGAGGAAACACAATTGTAGTTAGTTCTGATGGCCCTTATGGAGTGGAATTTAAGGATTCTACCGGGACGATAGTTTATGAGCAGTTTGATAACTTTGGGAAAAATATAGGAACATATGATAACAAAGGTTATTACACATACTTGACAGGTAAAAATAAGGACGTATCCGGTAATATAACTTCGGCTTCAAACCTTTTGTTAAACGGAAGTTTTGAGTCAGGAATAAATTCGTGGGACGGTGAGAATGTTGAAGCGACTGATGTCGTTGATACAACTTTTGATTCGGGTGCCCATTCCATTAAATTCGCCTCGGACGATAAAACAGATAAATACATTTCTCAAACAGTTAATATTTCTAAAAATGCACCCTATACTTTGTCTGTAAAAGTAAAGTCCGCTGAGGCGAATGCTGACAGCAAGCTTACATTGCTTTTGGAATTTTCTGATGCTCATGGCGAGATGCAAAATATTGAAGAGAGAGTAATAACCGCAGTTGGCGGAGACTTTCAAACTTATTCTTTGCAAATAGCACCGAAAGCTTTTGTTGGCTCTGGAAAAATAACTGTTTCGATAGGGCTTGGAGACTCAAACGGTGAGTTCTATGTTGATAGTGCCATGCTTGAAGAGGGTAATGGTATTGGAGAATATGACTATTTGCAAAATGGCAATTTCGAAATTGGTACAGATAATAATATAAACGGTTGGAATAGTGAAAATAGTTATATTAAAAGAACCGATTCTATTTGCAATCGCTCCAAGACAATGCTTAGTTTCCCTCAAGCAAGTATAAACAATAATGTCGAGTTTTCACAAAGCATTACATTAAACGGAAAAAAAGGTGATGTGATTTCATTTGGAGGCTGGTATCGAGGGAAATATGTGGCATCAGATACTACCATGAATTTGAAAACTGCAAACGGACAAGATGTTACATCTGCTTTGCGTTTGTTAAAGGATAGAAATGCTGGCTTTAAAGTTACATATAATTATGTAGATGACGATGGAAAAACCGCAACGGACTCGATTTTTGTTTCTGCAAAGCAGTATATTAAAAATTGGCAATATCTTGCTGATGATGTTACCTTAAAAGGTGACTGTACTGAAGTTACGTTTAGTTTTGTTTACGAAAATTTACCCGGTACTCCATCCATCGCTGAGGTTAGTTTGCATAAAAACTCTGCTGTAACAGACTCCTTAAATGCTGAAAATACTGCCGATACTTCTACTGGAGAAGTAGTTGAAGAGCCTCAACAGTCTACTACCATAACATCTTGTATTTGTGGGGAAGACTGTGCCTATGGCGACGGCTGCATATGTAGCTGTAAAAGTAAGGACTCCTGCAAGTGTTTGCAGTGTAAAAAACGGTTCGACATTGTTTATGATGATTTTGGAAATCTTTTGTCACTCGCGATAAATGGATATGACCTTAACACGTTGATTTCAATGCTTAACAAGCGCTCATATACTTCGGACGGAAACTATCTTACGTCAACGGTTTCTGAAAATGACAAGGAAACTACATATAACTATAGCCGAGAAAACGGTTATTTAAAGTCAAAAACAGAACCGCAGGGAAAAACAACATCATATTCATATTCGACAACCGGTAATCTTACAAAATCATCTGTTGCCTTATCCGAAAATTCATCCCTTGATGCAACATATGGTTATGACAATTTAGGTAGAATTACATCCATAGGTCATAATGATTTCCATTATATTATCAGTTATAATACATGGGGTAATGTGTCACGTATAATGGTAGGACTTTCCGGGTTGCTTACAGGGAAAGTGCTTGTTAATTATACTTATGACGAGGGTGCATATCGAAATCGTCTTTTAAAGGCAACTTATGCAAATGGTGGTTATACTTCGTATAATTATGATAATAGCGGTAATATAATTGAAATAAGAAATGCCGACAGTGGTTCTGAAAATGCAAAAGTAAACGTCTACAAGTACTCATATGATTTGTATGGCAATATGCTTTCTGAAACTGATATTATAAATTCTGAAATAACGAGAACGATATATTATAATGGAAATTCAACCGAAGTTTTGGTCGGTGATAGACTGGAAAGTTACGAAACGTATGATTCCGATGGCAATGCCGTTGAGATTGTTAATGGAACAGAATTTGTAACAAAGTCTTATGACTCTGAAACATCTACGGATACACAAAACACTAAGAACAGCTCTGCACTATTAAGTAAAGATGCATCCGTCGGCTTTACAGTAACAAATGATTCATTTGGAAGAACAGTGCAAAAAGAAGTTCTCATGTCTGACCCATTAACTCTTTCTTCAAATTATGCAGAAATAAAGACGGACTATTCTTATCAAAGCTTTGAAAAAGATGGAAAGCCCATGGCTTCGAGCAAGACGGAAACGCTGTATAATACCGTGTCTTCTGTTACAGACGGAATAAAAACAGATGTTTCAACTGAAGGATATTATTACGAATATGACGACAATGGCAATATAACACACGAATATTTGGTTTCTGCTGATGGTACAAAAACGCTTCGTTATCGCTATACTTACGATAAGGCTGAGCAGCTTGTCCGTTTTGATGATAATGTTAACGGAAAATCATACAAATATAGATATGATGCAGGTGGAAACAGAACATCAATTTATGAGTATCCATTTACTCTTAGTGCTTCGTTCTCTAAATTAAAAAAGCGGACTACGGCTTCATACGGGTTTGATAGTGGCTCAAATTATATGCTTTGGAATGACCGTCTAAAAACATATAATGGTAAGGACATAAAATATGACCTTGAAGGGAATCCTGTGTCATATGATGGTAAATCATATGTTTGGAACGGAAAACAACTTACAGAAATTAAAGCAGCGGATGGGTCATATACCCAGTATAATTATGATGCAAGCGGACTCAGAACGCAAAAAAAGCAGTATAAGTCAGACGGAACCCTTGAGTATTCGGTTGACTATATTTGGAAAGACGGCAAGATTTCTGTACAAAACATGGTGTATAATATAGAGCAGAAGAAAGATGGCGTAGTAACATATAAACCTATAACGTTTACGTCAAAATTTGTCTATTTCAATAATGAAAATACACCGAGTGCCATTATCTTGAACGGACAAACGATGCTTCTCAAAAAGAATATTCAAGGCGATGTAACATCTATTATAGAGCCAAGTGGCGAAACTATGATTTCGTTTAGCTATGACCCATGGGGAAATATAACTTATATTGCCGATGAAAGTCTTGATGAAACCGCAAAAGCCATAATTACAGCAATATGTCCTGTAACATATCGAGGCTACAACTATGACTTCACGACAGGACTCTACTATTTGCAATCGAGGTACTACAATCCGGAATGGGGTAGATTCCTGAATGCCGATGATACAAGCATATTACTTTCTTCGGTAGGTAGCCCCCTTGGAGCTAATATGTATGCTTATTGTAATAATAATCCGATTAACAAAATAGATTATAATGGACTTTCTGGTACCGATGTTGTTAAAAATGTTGTTCCCGGCTTGGTCTCAATTATAATTATATCGACAGTTTTTTCTGATTTGTTTATGGGTGGTTATGAGGCTATAGATTTTAAGCAAGCAATCAATGATTATGGATTGTTAATAGCCAATTTAGCAATAAAAAAACAAAACGCAAATAAATATAAAATATTAAAAGTCGTGTTGGGAGGTGTTGAACAGTGGAAAAATTATTGTGCAGATAACGAGAACGATAATCTTGGTCTTACAAAGAAAGAGATAGAATATATAAAAAACAGTTCATATTACGATTTGGAAGAAAATTATTATAAGAATACAAAGCCCCAATTTGAAGGATATGAACAATACGAAGGCGCGTTTCATCTTTCCCTTTTATTGGGATGGTATTTATCAATGGAAATATTAAATGCAAGAAACAACAGCATAAAAAATAATACTTATTTTTTTCATTTAAGAAATTGTGATGCTTTTATTGCTTATAAAAAATATAATGCGTCTACTAAACGTGGATATTTAAAAATAATAAACGATTTTAGCATTCCAAAATACAAAGATGCTGATGGAACGATAGGACTTTAAATACACTCTGGAAGGAGACGGTTATAATTATGATAAAAAAGGCAAATAAAAAAGTTGCGGTTTTAAATTTTGTTATT
>OMBO01000173.1_pt1 | contig 63784 bp, 61 predicted proteins | sample 1644901 | NCBI WGS metagenome assembly OMBO01 (sample SAMEA103958144, study PRJEB25191) | human gut metagenome | reverse complement strand
AAGCCGTGTCTACTTTTTTGCCTTTTTCAATTTGCGCAATTTATTATACCTTATCTCCGCTTATGTCACAGACGGCAACCATATTGCAAAAGTATCTGAATATGTGGCATTTGGACGCTGCGCGGAAACCAGATGATCCAGTGTTTGTCAACCACCAAGGAAAGCGACTGACCCGACCCGGAGTCACTTATATTCTAAATAAATACATGGCTCAAGTTTCTTGGATGGAGGGCAAAAAAGGGATTACTCCGCATATTATCCGCCATTCCAAAGCAATGCACCTGCTCCGTGCAGATGTTGATCTTCATTACATTCGAGATTTTCTTGGACATGTGCAGATTGAAACGACCGAGGTTTACGCCCGTGCGGATGCAGAAATGAAGCGCAAGGCATTGGAAACAGCAAATCTCGATCTTCCAGCTGAATCCCAAACAAGTTGGCAGAAAGACCAAAGTCTGTTATCCTGGCTACAATCGCTATGACAACGAAACAGAAAATTTTATCGAAAGATATTTGGGTAAGAACGGCTGAAACTCAGCCGTTCTTCGCATTTCTTTCCATTATTCAAAACTTTTCATTAGGCGTTGTTGTCATTAGCTTATATAGCTCGGTATCCCTCGGAATGGTGTTGACGAAAGGCACGATGCTGCCGCCCATGCGCAGCAGGCCGTGACCGGCTTCGGCGTTGGTGATGTAACTGAGCTGCGTATCGGAAATGTGAAGCAGCTTCGACAGCTCTGCGCGGTCGGTTGCCGCCTGATTGAACAGCAGCAGAAATTCCGAGTTGGCAAACATCAGACGCGCCGTTTCGGATTTCAGGCATTCTTCTACGTTCTGGCTTGCCGCCGTCAACGCAGCACCGTATTTGCGGAATCTTTTCCATGCGCGATAAAGAATCTCTCCGGAATACTTGTACTTGAAATACAAGTACACTTCGTCGAGGAATACCCAAGTGTATTTGCCGCGCTTGCGGTTCTCCATGACGCGGTTCTGAATGGCTTCGAGTGCTACGACCAGAGCGGTCGGGCGGAGCTGTTCACCCATCTCATACAAATCAAGCACGACGATGCGGTTGTTAATATCCACGTTCGTCGGGTGCGCGAACACGTTCAAGCTGCCCTCCGTGATAAGCTCGGCGGCGAGGGCGATTTCCCGCGCTTCGGGGTCTGGCTGTTGCAGCACTTCCGCGCGCCAGTCGGACAAAAGCGGCATAGGCAGCGCACCTTTTGCGTGGAAATAGTTCTGGTAGACACTGGCTGTGCATCGGTCGATGATGGATTTCTGAGAACCGGACAGTAAGCCCGCGCCCATTTGCTGCTCCAAGATACTGGTTATGAGTTCGGATTTCATCGCAATGGGATTTTCGCCGTCCTCGTACCCGTCTTGTAGATCGAGCGGATTGATGTGGTGCTGGCTGTTCGGGGAGATTTCAATGACTTCGCCGCCCAACGCCCGCGCAATGGGCGCGTACTCGCGCTCGGCGTCGATGATGATAATGTCGTCGTTGGTAGAGAGCACGACGTTGGCAATCGTATTCTTCATCGCTACGGATTTGCCCGAACCGGACACGCCGAGATAGAACGCATGAGGTGAAATGAGCCGCTTGCGGTCGCAAATCAACAGGTTTTTAGAAATGGCATTGACCCCATAGTATAGACCGCCGGGGTCTTGAATCTCCTGCGCACGGAACGGCATAAGGACGGCGCAGCTCTCGGTCGTGAGCGTCCGCAAAGCATGGATGCGCCGCAGACCATACGGCAAAACGGTATTCAGGCCGTCCTCCTGTTGGTAGCGGAGAACGGAAAATCCGCAGAGCTTTTCCTGCGCGATGGATTGCAAGGTCTGTGTATCCGCGTCAAGCTGCTCCAAGCTGTCCGCGATGTGAACAAGCGTCACGCAGGCAAACATGAGCCGCTGATCGCGGGCGGTCAGATCTTCTAACAGGTCTTTCGATTCGGTGCGCATTTGCTCTAAGTCATACGGTACGGTCGCGGTGAAATTGTTCTGCCGGTTCTGCCGCTGCTGCCATCTGGTTATGTCTGTTTCCACGCCGAGGATTCGGCTTTGAACCTCCCGAACGGCTTCTTCTGTCGGGATAGGCAGAATGTCAATGGACAGCAGCAGATTTCGGGAGAAGTCAGACAGGTCCTTTATCATTTCGTCGCTGATAAAAGATGCGTAGTCGCGCATAAAAAGCACCCGTCCAAATTTGCCGCCCATTTCAAAATACCCGGCGCGGAATTGCAGTCCGTCCGGGCAGATCAGGTCGCGGAAGTCGATGCCGCGCTTGATGTTCGCGGACAGGTCAAACCGGAAAGACGCTTCTTCGCCCGGTCTGAAAAAGTCATGCAGGAGCCGCAGCCGGTCGGCGCAGGAGATCGCGTATGCTCCGGAATCCAGCCGTCCAAAGCTGGCGGACAGGTTTGTATCGACGCGCCTGAAATATGCGCGTGTCTGCTCGATCTTCCGTAAGCCGATGGACAGTGTGATGTACTTTTCCTGCACCAGATTGTTGCTTTCAGCCGCTTTGTCCAAGATGATCTGGTTGTACTCGCCGCGATAGTAGTCCAAACCGTCGCTGCACTCCGGCATGAGCATCGTGCGCTGGAAGTCAACCGGATTTAATCTTCGGTTAATGATCGTGATTTTCGCGGTCGCATCGGTCGGCAAAGAATTGAGAACAGCACCATACGAACGAAAGATACTGCGCCGGTCGTCCAGGGACGATGCGGCGTAATTGATGTCTGAAAAACGCCATGTCTTGCTGTATTTTTGCCCAACCTGCCAGATACCGTCCGTATAGATGCGTCGGATGGGAATGGATTGCTGGACGCTGCGGGGAATCCGAAAAGAATCTTTTTCGCTGCGGTTTGCAGCCAACAACGATTTCATCATTCCAACGTACCCTCCATAATGTCAGCAAACATTTCCTCGTGGAGATTGACAGAATCAAATCGGCGCGGGCCTGCACACAGGATTTCGGATTTGATAAACGCCCATAAGAATTGTTCTAAGCTCATGCCGTTGTAGTGGAAAAATCCTGCGATAGCGACTGGCGCCGCCGCCAGCAGGCAAAGCCAGCTTGCAGCTTCTTTTCCGATGATGCCGCCCAAACCGAGATAGATACCGGCCGCCAGACCGACAGCCAGCACCGCACAAATAAACTGCCGCGCAGACAGACCGAAAAAGATGGTTTCCCGGTGTGCACGGATTTCTTTTGGGATTTTGACTTCTATAAAAATCGCCTCCGATTTGTTGAAAATTTGACAGAATTTTTAGGATATGAGATAATATTTATAGGTAAAAACTTGACAAAAAGGAGAAAATGCTATGAACTCTACACTAATTTTATTCAGGGAAATAGGCCGTCAACTCTTGATCGTTGGTCTGGTACTGGGGAGCCTGCCAATGGCAATCCGCATCCTCTGGAAACTGCGGCTTCTGCCACTAGGCTGCTACTTTGTGGCAACGAAACTCTTCTGGCCGCGCTGGGCGACAGCACACCGAACAGTCTGCATTTTGATTTTCATTGCCTGCGTGCTGTTCTTCGTCTTATGCTGGACAATCCGCTACATTCGCCAGAAGCGCGAGGAACAGATCATGGCAGAGCTGATACACCACTACACAAAGGACCTGAAGCCAGGAGAATCCAGAACACTGGAATTTCTCTGAACAGTCAGAAAGAATTGCGTCCCGACTTGGGACGCAATTCTTTTATGCACCGAGCATTTCATGCACCAGCCGGTCAGAGCCTTTGACAAGACCGGTCAGCACCAGCATATTGAACATGAGCTGTCCGATGTATTGCCAGACCATCGTGACGGCGGGCAGTGATTCATCCAGCGCTGTACTGCCGCCAGACAGAAATGCAGAATAGATCACACAGGACAGGACGATAACCGCGCCCTCCATACACACGCCGACATAGCTTCGGAGAAACGTCTGCCCGGTGCGGGCCGTTGCTTCGCCCGCGAACGATGCTAAAGGCAGCGGCGCAATCGCCGTGTAGATGAAAATGCGGAAAAAGCGGCCATAGACGGTCAGGATCAGCACAAAGGACAGTACCGTAATGAGCAGACTGCCGAGCAGGGAAACAAGCCAGAGCGGAATGGATTCCAGAAAGCTGACATCCTCAATGGCTTCTACAATTTTGTCTGGCAAGGTTGCCGTCGTAGAGATTGACGCACCGATGCCGCCCATGACGGTGCTGACCACGCCGCCGCAGATTTTGTAAATCGCGGTTATCAGCTCCAACGACGAGCCGACCGCCACCTTTGCAAGCAGAAACCGGATAAAATGCCGCAGGGCAAATTCCGGCCTTTGCAGTTCGCGGAAGCTGGCCGCCGAGCGGAATACGCCCATTGCAAAAAACAGCACCAACAGACCATAGCCAAAGCCTACCAGTGCGTTGTGGATGCTAACAATGACTGTCCATATCTCGCCGCCGCGAAAGGATTCCGGCGTTTGTGAAACAAGTGACCAGATTTCAGCCAGCTTGTCATTCCAGTTGCTTAAAGCATCTTCAAGGGTCGCTACGACCCAGTTATCACTCACATGATTTCATCTCCGTTTCTATGCATATTTTTATGATAGAGCGACTATACTTCATAATGCTATGGCGAGTAAACGTAATTTTGTTGCCTGTTCTCTGGTTGACAGATACAAAATCTTGCGTTATACTTACCGTAGTGATCGAGTTGCAGATGCTCGCGGGGCCTGCAACCGGGGGAGTCCCTGCGGGGGCTCCCTTTTTCACACCTGAGAGGATGGTGTAAATGCCGAAACCGTTTCTGACATATCCCCAACAGATTCAAAAACTGAAAGACAAGAACCTGACAATTACGGATGATGCCGCAACAGCTATCACGCTGCACCATTATGGATATTTTGCGCTGATTTCCGGCTACAAGGACTTGTTCAAAAATCCCACGACAAAAGATTACCGCGACGGAACGACGCTGGATGATATTGTTGCGCTCTATCGTTTCGATGAACAGCTTCGGGAACTCACGCTGCGCTATTTGCTGCAAGTGGAGCGACACATCCGCTCTGCGTATTCGTATGCGTTTTGCAGTCAGTTTGGAGAGAGTCAGAACAGTTATCTGGACGCAAATAACTATAATCTCATGGGGCGTATAAACCCGCGCGAGGTTCAAAAGTTGATTACGCGGCATTTACAACCGTTTCTTTCGCATACGACAGACTATCCGTATATCGAGCATCATAAACAGGTACATGGAAATGTGCCGTTATGGGTACTGATCAATGCGCTGACGTTTGGAACACTATCCAAGATGTACGCCCTTTCTCAGTCTAAAATCCAAGCTGCAATCAGCAAGGAATTTGTAGGCGTTCGGGAAAAGCAGTTAGGCTCCATGCTGGAGGTGCTAACTAAATTCCGCAATGTCTGCGCGCACAATGAGCGTCTTTTCTCCTACAACACAAAGAATGACATTTCGGACTTGCCGCTCCATAAAAAGATGCAGATTCCGCAGAACGGTCAACAGTACATATATGGAAAACATGATTATTTTGCGTTGGTATTGTCTTTCCGCTACTTGCTGCCAAACAAAGACTTCCTGACATATAAGGCGCAGTTAGCCAAGCTGATTAATAAGGCGGATCGTGAAAATCGTCAGTTAGCCGGTACGGATCTGCTTCGACTTATGGGATTTCCGGAAAACTGGAAGAAAATTACTGCATATAAGAAAGTATAGTCTAACTGAAATGCGTCCCAAGTCGGGGCGCATTTCTTTTGCTTACACCACACCGATAGCCGTCAGAATTTCCTTTGCAAAGGCGATCAGTAAGCCACCGAACAGGCAAAGAACACCCTGCGTTCTCTGCGTCGCGTCGTGCGACTGCACAGACATACCGAGCTGCACAACGCCCCAGCCGAGGATGATAATGCCAATGGCCTTGATGCAGGAGAAGATAAAATCAGAAAGATTGTTCACGATGGTCAGCGGGTCACTGTCAGCGGCGAACGCCGAGGTCGTGAACAGTGCCGTCGTCAGTACAAGGCTTGTCCAGACAGCCATGATGCGGCGATCCTTACGCCGCGGGGTTAATTCATGTTTCATGTTAATCCTCCAAAAATTCAATATCGTCGATGTTTTCAATGGGGAACGAAAGATCGTCTGCCGCGAACGCGCACAGCGGCGTGTGGAGATACGGCGGCGCGCCGCCGTCCTCCGTGCGGTGGATGTTTGGGTGCTTCAGAATGTCGTACTTCTCGTCAATGACCGGCTTTTCACCGCGGATCAGAACGATTGCGTTTTTATTATCCAAGCGCCGCACCTCGTCCGGTGTCATAAGCTCGCGCCCGGTCTGTTGGAAATTCTGCGAGAAAGAACCGTTCCGGCCTTTGCTCTGGCTTGACGTGCGCGTATCAATCGTTTCTTTTCCAAGCAGCTCCGAAATATATTTGTGCGTCGATTGTTCATTGCCGCCCAAGTACACAAAGCTGTCCGCGTTGCCGATGATGCCCTCCCAATCGTCCTTGAAAAGCGCCTTGAGCTGCGAAATATTTTGCAGAATGATAGTTGACATAATGTTTCTGGAGCGCATAGTCGCCTGCACTCGGGCATAGCCGTCGGGCAAGGCCACGTTCGCAAATTCATCGAACATCAGCCGCACGGGAACAGGCAGCGCCCCTTGATGGATTTTGTCTGCCTGATAGTAAAGCTCCTGAAACGCTTGCGTATCCAGCTTTAGGATCGTATCCTTTTCTGCCTGCGTGTAGTTGCCGGTCGTGTAATCCATATCTACGATACTCTGAACCTGCGCATGGCGATCCTGATAGAAATTCTCGACTCTTTCATTTGTGATACTTGAAAGAATGTTCATGTCATATGCCCCAGCCGGAGATTATATCCGCCGCATTAAATTCAAGATGCCGTTGTATGGCAGAATATCTTTGCAGTACACTTCGTCTTTCAAAGCGCCTGAAGTGCCAAAATTATCAGAATTTCCATAGACTGTGTGATACTGTTGCAGCGTGTCTTTCAGCCGCTTCGCAGTCAGCGGTCCGGCGAGCGCGTGATCCATTTCCTGCTTTACATGAATTGCCTCCATGCCGGATACTTCCGTGCCGTCGGTTCGGTAATAGTCTTGGTCAGAAACAAATACAAAGCTGAGTGCGATGATGCTGAGCAGCATGAGCAGGCAGGCAATGATGGTTGACTTTCGTCTGAGAATTTTTCTCTGTTCGTAATATATAAGCGTTTTCATTTCTGTTTTCCTCCTGCGGGGCGGGAAAAATCGCTGCCTAATTCGTCTGCAAAGTGGAACAGGTACAAATCCTCCAGCGTGGTCTGCACCGGAACAGCGGCGGGGGCGGGCTGGTTTCTGGACACGATGCGCAGCTCCACGCCATCTGTCAAGTGGCGCAGATTACAGATGCAGCATTGCGCTTCATACCGTCCGGCCTCCCGTTCAGGTACAATCAGCGACCACGCAATTCCAGCAGCCTGTTCCGTAAGTTCAGCCGGACTGCCAGCCAAGATCAGCTTGCCTTTTTTCATCATCAGGATTTAATCGGCAATGTACTCCACATCGCTGACAATATGCGTGGACAGAATGACGATTTTATTCTGCGACAGGTCCGAGATCAGATTGCGGAAGCGAATCCGCTCTTTGGGGTCAAGTCCGGCGGTCGGCTCGTCCAACACAAGGACTTTCGGACCATTGAGAACAGCTTGCGCAACTCCGAGGCGCTGCTTCATGCCGCCGGAGAAAGAACGGATTTTCTGCCTGGACACGTCCGACAGACCGACCATTTGCAGCAATTCTTCCACTCTATGTTTGGCAGCGCGACCCTGTACGCCTTTCAGCGATGCCATGTACAGAAGAAATTCGTGTGCGGAGAAATCCGGGTAGTAACCGAAATTCTGCGGCAGGTAGCCGAGAATGTCACAGTATTTTGCGCCCATATCGCTGATACTCGTTCCGTTAAATAAAATTTCTCCGCTGGTCGGGTTTAGCACCGTGCGGATCATGCGCATCAGCGTTGTTTTGCCAGCGCCATTTGCGCCGAGCAGACCATAGACACCGTTGGACATAGCATAGCTGAAACCGTCTATCCTGATACGCGGCAGCAATGGCATCTTCGATCATATTCTTACAAGCCGCGCTGATGCGCAAAGACGCGGTGTAGTGTTCCATTTCATTATGTGCGACAGCATACGGAGAAAGCGGTTGCAAGGAAAGCGGCCTTTCCCATGAAAATGGAGATGTATTGTAGTCCAACACTGCCGTTGGCGCGGCACAGTGAAGCAATTCTTGCTTTTCTCGGCAGAAACTGATACAATAATAAAACATTCATCGAAGGAGTGATCCTTGTGGCAAAGCGTATCACAAGAATCGTGCTGACCGGAGGGCCCGCCGCCGGAAAAACGACGCTCATCAGCCGCATTCTCAAGGAATTCAAGCAGGACGACGGCTGGAAGGTCATCACCATCCCGGAGACGGCGACGGATCTCATCTCCGGCTTCGGCATCCGTCCGTTCGGCAACTGCGTCTCCATGCTGGATTTCCAGTATTTTGTCATTGACGATCAGCTCCACAAGGAGCGCCTCGCGCTCAAGGCCGCGCAGATGGTGCCGGAGGAAAACGTCCTTGTGATCTACGATCGGGCGCTCCTCGACGACAAGGCCTATATCACGGACGAGGAGTTCCGCGAGGTCCTTGCAAGTTTCGGCACAACGGAGGCCGAGATCCTCACGCACTACGATGCCGTCCTGCATCTGGTCACCTGCGCCAAGGGCGCGGAATTTGCCTATAATTTCGGCAATGAGGCGCGGTATGAGCCGGTGGAGCGCGCCCGCGAAATGGACGACCGCACGCTCCGCGCGTGGAGCGGCCACCCCAATCTGCATGTGATCGACAATTCCGTCGATTTTGAGGATAAGATCCATCGCGGCCTGAATGCCGTCTATGAGATCGTCGGCCATCCCGCGCCGATGGAGACGAAGCGGAAGTATCTCATCGCCATGCCGGAGCTGAAGGTGCTGGAGGAAAAGTACGGTGCGGTGCCGGTCGATATGATGCAGACCTATCTGCTGGAAACGAATCCACAGGTCGAACGCCGCGTCCGTCAGCAGCGGAACGGCTCGGAATACCTTTATTTCTACACGGAAAAGCGCATGACGGACTCCGGAAAATGGGAGACGGAGCGGCCCATCTCGCAGAAGGCCTATATCCAGTACCTGATGGAGGGTGACAGCAGCCTCCACGCCGTACATAAGCTCAAATACCGCTTTACCTATGAGCGGCAGAGCTTTGCCATCGATGTTTACCCCTTCTGCAAGGACAAGGCGCTCATGCGCGTGGCCCTTCCGGCAGAGCAGGAGCATGTCGTGCTTCCGCCGGAGCTGACCATCCTCGAGGAGGTCACCGGCCGGCCCGAGTATAAAAACCGTTTCCTCGCAAGCTCCCAGCAGCTTTGAGCAGGGGAGCAGGCAGTTGACCTTTTTCAGAATGAGGCTGGCGGCGGAAAATACAGTACAGGGCAGTTTTTACAACGAAAAGCTATAAAAATCAGCGCCGGAGTGGGCTTCCACTCCGGCGCTTGCGTATGTCTGCGGTCTGTTCAAGGCGCATCCTTTCCGTCCAACGCTTCGCGTATCGCCCGCAGGGCCTTTTTCTCGATGCGCGAGACGTAGCTGCGGCTGATGCCGCACTGCTCCGCGATCTCCCGCTGTGTCAGCGGCGCGCCGCCGCTCAGGCCGTAGCGCAGGGAGACGATCGCCTTTTCGCGCGGCGTCAGGACCTGTTCCATGACGGCGCGCAGCTGGCCATGCAGCTCGCGTGTGCTGAGATCCTCGAAAAGATCCTCCTCCGAGCAGATCGTGTCCATGAGGGACAGCGCGCTGCCGTCCCGCCCGGTCTCGATGCAGTCCGAGAGCGAAACATCCTGCGCGCCCTTTCGTTGAGAACGAAAATACATCAGGATCTCATTTTCTACACATCTGGCAGCATAGGTCGCCAGCCGCGCGCCCTTACTGGCGTCGAAGGTCGAGATGCCTTTGATGAGCCCGATCGTGCCGATGGAGATCAGATCCTCCTGATCGGCGGACTGTGTATAGTATTTTTTCATGATGTGCGCCACCAGCCTGAGGTTGCGCTCGATCAGGACGTTTCGCGCGGCCAGATCGCCCTGTGCGGCCAGCTCCAGATAGTGCCGCTCCTCGGCGGCGGTGAGCGGCTTTGGAAAGGAGCCGCCGGCGCTTGCCAGATGCAGGGAACAGAGCATGCTGCTGAGCATGAGCCAGACAGCGGTCGTAAGCATGGAAACCTCACCTCCTGTAAGGAGTGTATTCCCCGGCGGCTCGTCCAAATCCCACATTTTCCGCGCGGACAGGCGCTGACAGAAGCAGAAGGACGGCAAGCAGAGCGCGGCAGGCCCGAAACAAAGAAAATCCCCGCCGGAGATTGCTGCACCTGACAGGGGTAACAACGTTGGCGGGGGGATAGCAGCGTTCGGCATTGACCTGACTCCAGCGGCCGGTCGCGGAGGCGTAAGCGCATCCCCGTTCAGGTGCTCAGCGAGGGTACCTATTACTGGGGCCACCACGGAACGAAGCTCGTCGTGCAGGCGGAGCTGCCGTCGATGGGCTATACGACGGTCATCCCGCGCAACGGGGAGGCGGAGCACGTCGAATGGCCGCCGCTCGGTGCGCCGCGCGTCGATCATATCGCGGACGAGCCGCTCGTTCTGGAAAATGAAAAGCTCCGCGCGGCCTTTTCTCCGACGACGATGCAGCTGCTCAGCCTTGTGTCCAAGGCGTCCGGCAGAGAGCTTATGAACGCGCCGGGCAGCGATTTCTGCCTTGCGGCGGAGGAATGCTCCAACGAAATGACGGCGTGGCGCGTGGGCCGTTTTGCGAAGGTCGTCAATTTGAGCATGGAAAATCCGGCCTGCGTCGCAAAGATCACGCGCGGAGTCGTTCGCCAGAGTATCCAGTTCGCGCTGCCATTCAAGGCCTCCATGCTCACGGCGGAGGGAAGCGCGGTCTATGCGATGAAGCGTGCGGAGGATGCGGACGGACTGGTCCTGCGGCTCTTCAATCCGCAGAAAAAGGCGGCGTCTGCACGGCTCCGCTTTGTGAGGGCCGTACAGCGGGCAGAACTGCTTGCGATCCCCGAGCGGCCGTTTGGCGGTGCGCTCCGCACGGAGGCGGACGGCGTGTACGTTGAAATGAAGCCGGAGGAGGTTGTGGCCCACCGCGTCGTATTCTAAATAAGTACATAAAGGGTATAAGAAACCGGCAGGCACTTGAAGTGCCTGCCGGCGATTTTACGCTTCCTCGGGCTGGAGCTTTTCGGCCTTCTTTTCAAAGCCGTGTACCCAATCGGAGAAGTGGTAATAGATGAGATAGACAATGGAGCTGAGCGACCAGGTGATGGGATACGCCCAGTAGATATACTGGATGTCATGGACAAAATGCATGACAGTCGTGATGTAAGTAATTCTTACAACGCACCAGAACACGAGCATGATCGTCATGGGCACGAACGCCTTTCCTGCGCCGCGGCATACGGATGCGACGGCGTGCGAGAAGGCCAGCAGGCAGTAGAACAGCGAGATCGTGCGCGCCTGCTCAACGCCGAGGGCAATGACCTCCGGCGTTTCGGTGAAGATGGCGGTCAGCTGCGGCGCAAACAGATACATCAAAACGCCGATCAGCTCCGCGAGAAGCAGGGATGTAATGATGCCGAAGCGGGAGCCTTTCTTGGCCCGGTCGTATTCGCCCGCGCCGAGATTCTGACTGACATAGGTGGTCAGCGCCATGGTGAAGCTCGTGACGGGCAGGAATGCGAAGCCCTCCAGCTTGGAGTAGGCGCCGTAGGCAGCCATTGCAAGCTTGCCGAAGGAGTTGATGTTCGACTGGACAATGACGTTTGCAAAGCCGATGACGGAATTCTGCACACCGGAGGGCAGACCATAGCGGAAGATCTGGCCCAGCATTTCCCGGTCGAGCCGCAGGTCGCGCAGACGGACCTGATAGATCGTGCCTTTTTTCGTCAGATGGATAAGGCAGAGCACCATGCTGACCGCCTGCGAGATGGTCGTGGCGGCGGCCGCCGACCAGACGCCCCAGTGGAATACGGCGATGAACAGCAGGTCGAGCACGATGTTGACCAGAGACGAGAGAATCAGGTAGTACAGCGGGCGGCGGCTGTCGCCCAGCGCGTTCATGATGCCCTTGCAGGTGTTGTACATCACGACGGCGAGAATGCCGAAGAAGTAGTAGCGGAAATAGGAGATGGCCTCCGGCAGGACGTCCGGGTCGGTGCCCATCCAGCGAAGGAAGGTCGGCGTCAGCGCAACGCCGAAAACGGTCAGGACAATGCCGCAGAGAATGGCCAGCAGGACGTTCGTATGGATGGCGCGGGAGACGCGCGCATAATCTCCGGCTCCAAAATAGCGGGAGATGGTGACGCTCGCGCCCATCGACATGCCGGTAAAGAAGCTGATGATTAGGAAGATCAGCGTTCCGGAGGAGCTGACGGCGGCCAGCGCCTCGTCGCCAAGAAAACGGCCGACGATCAGTGCGTCCGCGGTGTTGTAAAGCTGCTGGAACACCTGACTGAGCAGAACGGGAATGGCAAACGCAGTAATGAGCCGCCACGGCTTGCCGCGGGTCATGTCCATGGTCGAACCATCCATATTCATACATCCTTTCTGTAGAGAAAAATAGACGGGCAGGGGAGAAAAAACAGGGTTTTCTCTGCTGCGCGCTATTTTCTAAGATAGCAAAAAAGCAGAAGAATTGCAAGAGCAATTAATGGAAAAATCAAACTTTTGTGCAATTGGAGAAAAGAGCCGCAGACCGCAGCGGTCTGCGGAAAAATTTTGCGTCCTGTGCGGCAGTCGGCGGATGAAGCTGCGCCTGCGGGAAATACTATCCTCTGAAATATTTTCTGGAGGGGACGCAGATGGCGGAAGAAAAACAGGAAACACGCGCACAGGAGCAGCTGGTCGATCTTGGGTCGGCGACGACGCGCTCAAGCCGGGGAAACATTTACACGCTGACGATCATCGGCCAGATCGAGGGACACCAGATCCTGCCGGAGACGGTCAAGACCACGAAATATGAGCATGTGATCCCGCTGCTGGCGGCGGTGGAGGAGAGCGAGGACATTGACGGCCTGCTGCTGCTCCTCAATACGGTGGGCGGCGATATCGAGGCCGGGCTTGCCATCGCGGAGCTGATCGCCGGGATGAAGAAGCCGACGGTCTCGCTGGTGCTTGGCGGTGGGCATTCCATCGGGATCCCGCTGGCGGTCTCGGCCAAGAAGAGCCTGATCGTGCCGACGGCCAGCATGACCGTCCATCCGGTGCGCATGACGGGGCTTGTGGTCGGCGCGCCGCAGACGTTCCAGTATTTCCAGCGCATTCAGGAGCAGATCGTTGATTTCGTGACGGCAAACTCCAGGATCAAGCGCGAAAAATTTCTGGAATATATGATGGCGACGGACGAGATCGCAACGGACGTCGGGACGGTCGTCTATGGCCGCGAGGCGGTGGCGTGCGGGCTGATGGACCGGCTCGGGAGCCTGCGCGACGCGCTCGACTGCCTGCACCGGCAGATCGCCCGCAGCAAAAAGCCGCCGGAGCAGAAGCGTAAATGAGAATACACCCTAAATTGAACGAATGCGCCGAGGAAAACGTGAGGAGCGTTTTTATGCGGCCCAAAGGCGGGATAGACGCCGCCGAAGGAGCGTCAGAACACGATTTGAACGGTAAAAGGCATATAAGCGGCAGGCCCGATCGGGCTTGCCGCTTTGCGATAGAATGATTGGTCGTTCGCGTCAGTTCAGTGTAATAGAGACACGTTCTGCTTCCGTGAACATACGGACAAGGATCGCCGCGACCTCGCAGCGCTGGATGCTTGACGCGGGACGGAACGTGCCGCTTTGATCGGAGCCGGTCAGGATACCGGCGCGGTAGAAGGCGTAGATCTCGGCGGCATAGGCATCGCCGGTCTTTACGTCGGGAATGGCGTTGTCCGAAACGCTGTTCCGGGCGGTGTAGCTGTCGGCGGGCATGGAGCCGTAGAGGATATGGACGAACTCTGCGCGGGAGACGGGCGCGTTCATCTGCGCCGCCGTGTAACCGGCATACCCACCATGCCATCTCCCGCTCCTGCTACCGCGAGTTCCAGAAGGGCGACATTGTCCAGCTGAACCTTTCTGCCAAGATCGACGGCTATTCCGCCGCCATTGGCTACCCCATCTGCCTCGGAAAGCTCGAGGGCGAGCGCCGCGACATCGTCCAGTTCTGCCGTCAGGCGCACCAGTGGACGTGCGAGCAGGTCAAGGCCGGCGTGATGGCTGGCGACATTGCCAAGAAGTTCTATCAGTACTTCGTGGACAACGGCTTCAAGGACAACTTCGTCTACGGCCCGCTGCACTCCACCGGCATCATCGAAGTCGAAGCGCCTTGGGCGGAAACCAGCTCCATGTATCCGCTCCAGCCCAACATGACCTATCAGGCCGACACCTTCATCTCCTGCCCGACGTTCGGCGTCCGCTGGGAGAAGGGCATCGTCGTGACCGAAAGCGGCTGTGACATTCTCTCGCCGGAGATCCCCGAGGTCTGCCCCGAACTGATGTTCTGAGCCGCGCGGATGAGGCTTGACATTTGCTGTGATCGTTTTCAGATACACCCTAGCCTGCGCAGACGCAGATTTATAAAATTCGCTTGCAAAACACGCGGAATTTTTCAAATCCTGCACGCAATTTATCAGATCCTACACAAAGCGGCAAAAAGGATTGCCTTCGGCAGCCACACTGGCTAAGATGGAGACACGAAGAAAAATGCTGCGGGAGGCAAGAAAAAATGAGCAAGCAGAATCCGACCCTCGTGATCATGGCCGCCGGTATGGGCAGCCGCTTCGGCGGACTCAAGCAGATCGAGCCGGTCGATCCGGAGGGACACATCATCATTGATTTTTCCCTGTTTGACGCATGGCGCGCGGGCTTCCGCGACGTTGTGTTCATCATCAAGCGCGAGATGGAAGAGGAGTTCCGGGAGTGCATCGGCGACCGTATGGAGCGGTATTTCCATGTCTCCTATGTCTTTCAGGAGCTGGAGCGTCTGCCGGAGGGCATTTCCGTCCCGGCCGGACGCGCCAAGCCATGGGGCACCGGCCATGCGCTGGCCTGCTGTAAGGGCATGGTGAACGGCCCGTTTGCCGTCATCAACGCGGATGATTTCTATGGCCGCACGGCGTTCTCGGAAATCTATGATTTCCTTGCTGCGCAGACCGACGAGCACAATTACGCCATGGTCGGCTACCGCCTGAAAAATACGGTGACGGAGTTCGGCTCCGTGGCGCGCGGCGTATGCGAGATCGAAGACGGGATGCTGACCGGCGTGACGGAGCGCACGAAGATCTTCAAAAAGGGCGCGGATGCGGAGTACACCGAGGACGGCGAGCATTTCTTCCCGCTGGCGGGCGATACCATCGTGTCAATGAATCTCTGGGGCTTCTCGGCGCGTGTGCTCGACGAGCTTTGGGACCGCATGGGCGCGTTCCTGAAGAATGCCATTCCGAAAAATCCGCTCAAGTGTGAATACTTCCTGCCGTTTGTGGTAAATGAGCAGCTTGCAGACAAGTCCGCAAGCGTGCAGGTGCTGCCGTGCGAGGAGAGCTGGTACGGCGTGACCTACCGCGAAGATCTGGCATCTGTCAAGGAAGCTGTGGCGCGGATGAAGGCGGAGGGCATTTATACGGAAACGCTCTGGAAGTGAGCAGGAACGGCGGCGCTCAAAAGCGCGCCGTGATTGACAAACCAGCAAAAGCCCTGTATCATCGTGTGCATAGGATATTCCCGAACGGGGAATTCTCTGAAAACATGAGGTGATCGTATGTTTTGGGATACAACGTATATTCTGGTGATCCTCGGCGCGGTGCTCTGCGCGGCGGCGTCCTGGAACATCAGCCAGACCTACCGGCGCTACAGCGCGTTTTCGAATGCCAGAGGACTCACGGCGGAGGCGGTCGCGGCCATGATCCTGCGCGGCGCGGGCATTCCCGACGTGCGGATCGAGCGCATCGGCGGCTCGCTGACAGACCATTATTCGCCCGGAGAAAGGGTGCTGCGCCTTTCCGACAACGTATACGGCTCGACCTCCGTTGCGGCCATTGGCGTCGCGGCGCATGAATGCGGCCACGCGATCCAGCACAAGGTGGGGTATTTTCCGCTCAAGCTGCGTTCGCTCTCCGTGCCCATCGCCAATATCGGATCGAAGCTCTACTGGCCGGTGATTTTGCTGGGACTCATTCTGAGCTATATGCAGCTGGTGCAGATCGGCGTGCTGCTGTTCGTTTTTGTCGTGCTTTTCCAGCTGATCACGCTGCCGGTGGAATTCAATGCATCCGGCCGTGCGCTCCGCATCCTCGAGGAACGGGGAATTCTGGCAGGAGACGAGCTGAAGGGCGCGGAAAAGGTGCTCCGCGCGGCGGCAATGACGTATGTCGCCTCGCTCTTTTCCTCCATTCTTCAGCTGCTGCGGCTGGTTCTGCTGACGCGGCGGGATAATCGGAGAAGATAACGAATGAAAAATGCCCGCGCAGACGGAAACGGTCTGCGCGGGCTTTTTCCATGTGCGGCGGCGCCTTACAGAGCAGCCAAGGCTTGCATTTTTTCACGCATTGTGTCAAAATAGGGAAAAGCGGCGCGGAGCCTTATGCTGAGTTCGATGCATCTAACTTCCGCCTACAGACAGGAGCATCCTTATGTCAGAAATGTTTTTCGGAGCTGGGGCCGTTCGACCCGGCGTGCAGCCGGAGATCCGCTGTCCGGAGCGGACGGACGGCGTCGTCCACATCACAGCCTACCCGGTCTTTCCCGGCATTGAGCTGCGCTACAACGACGTTCACGCGAGCTGGTATGGGCAGGATATCCCCGCCGCCGACGGCGTGCTTGCCATTGACCACTGCCGAGAGGGACGCATGGAGCGCCAGCACGAGAGCGGACATTACTTTCTCGCGCCGGGAGACCTCTCCGTGACGCTTTTGAGCGACGCGCAGGGGACGGCACGCTTTCCGACCGGCCATTACCACGGCGTGACGGTCACGCTCGATCCGAAGCGCGCGCCGGACTGCCTTTCGTGCATTTTGCAGGATGTCAACGTCCGCCCGGCGATGCTGGCGGAAAAATTCTGCGACCGCTCCGGCTACTTCGCCGCGCGTTCCTCCGCGCGGGTAGAGCACATTTTCTCCGAGCTTTATCAGGTGCCGGAGGCGTTCCGGATGGGCTATTTCAAGGTCAAAATTCTGGAGCTGCTGCTGTTCCTCAGCGCACTGGAGCTGCCCGCCGGACGGCGGAGCTACAGCGGGGCGCAGGTCCTTCTGGCGCGGAGGGCGGCGGAATATCTGGAGCAGAACGCGGGGGACTGCGGCACGGCTTCGGAGCTTGCGGCGCATTTCGGCGTCTCGCCCGCGCAGCTCTCGGCAAGCTTCCGGGGCGTCTACGGCATGACGCCCGCCGCGTTCCTGCGCGCGCAGAAAATGCACGGCGCGGCGGCGCTCCTGCGCACGACAGATCGGACGGTGCTGGACATCGCCGGGCAGTTCGGCTACGACAACGCCAGCAAATTCGCAAAGGCCTTCCGAAGCGTCATCGGCGTCGCGCCGAATGCCTATCGCAGCGGCGTTCTCTGCGACAGCTGCGCGCCGGAGGCCATTCATTCCTGACGGGGGCGGAGAAAAACGCTGCGTTCCGCCGGAGCCGCGCCGCAGAATATTGCAATTTGGAGCCGCATTCGCACAATTTGGAGCGGATGCGGCCCTCTGCTTCCGCTATACTATGGGTGTGAACGAAACGAGCCCGTTCCTCCGCCACGCGGTTAGAGCAGATTAACCGCGTGGCGGAATAAACAATGAAAAAACGTGGAAAGCTCACAGCACAGGAGGTGGCGCAATGTCAGAAGAACTGCTGATCCGGCAGGGCGCGCCGACGCTTGCCGGGATCAAGACCGGAAGCCTGTTTCCCTGTGCGTGCGCATGCCGCGCAGCGCTGCTGACCGAGATCCGGCGGATCAACCGGACGCTGACGCCGAAGGGCCTGTGCCTGCTGCCGCTCCGCATTGCGGACGGACGCGCACTGCTCTATCTCTACCGGCCCGCGCGTCTGAGCCGCGATCTTCAGGATTCACTGGCGGCGGAGCTTCTGCGCCGGGCGGGATATCCCGAGGGCGGCTGCGCAAAATGTCTGGCGCAGCTCATCCGGCGCTTCCGCGCGGGAGAGGAGTTTCCGCACGAGGTCGGACTTTTCCTTAGCTATCCGCCCGAGGATGTGCGCGGCTTTATCGAGCACCGGGACGACGGCTGCAAATGCACCGGGCTTTGGAAGGTGTACGGCGATGAAGCGAACGCAAAAAGGCTTTTTGCCCAATACCGCAAATGCACGCAGATCTACTGCGCGCTCTGGCAGGCCGGCTCTGACATGGAGCGGCTGGCCGTCGCAGTCTGATCGCGTATTTCAGAAAGGAATGAATTGATATGAAAAAAACGGCTGTTATTTATTGGAGCGGAACCGGAAATACGGAATCCATGGCCGAGGCTGTCGCAGAGGGGCTCCGCGCCGCAGGTGCGGAAACGGAGCTGCTGACGCCGGAGCAGGTGCACACGGACGGACTGGCGGCGCTGGACGCCGTCGCGCTCGGATGCCCGGCTATGGGCAGCGAGGTGCTGGAGGAGAGCGAATTCCAGCCCATGTTCGACAGCTGCAAGGCGCTTCTCGCCGGAAAGCCCACGGCGCTCTTCGGCTCCTATGGCTGGGGCGACGGCGAATGGATGCGCGAGTGGGAGAATGACTGCCGCGCGGCCGGCATCCCCCTTGCCTGCGAGAGCGTTATTTGCTGCGAGGCGCCGGACGACGAGGCGCTGGACAAGTGCCGTGCGCTCGGACGCGCTCTGGCGGAATAAACGCTGTTGTCATGCGCTTTGCATGGATGCGGCTCCGGAGAAAGCTTCCCACGCTTGCCGTGACCGCCGGCATTCTGCTGCTGGCCACGATCGTCCAGAGCTGCGGATATGGCTGAGCGTCCTCCGCTCACAGCGTCAGCTGACGCATAGAATGATGATTGATCCCATCCCATTCCTATCTTGTTCCCCATATGCAAGGGCGCGGCCCGCGCCCTTGTGTATTCCAGAAAGCGGAGTGGATCATTCCGCCGCTGGGTACTCGTTGCAGAGCAGGCGGTACGGCGCTTCATCCTCCTCGATCTTCGGGAAACGGCCCACAGGCGGATTGAAGCGGTTGTCGGTATTGTCGTCGTTACACTGGCTGACCTCGCCGAGCAGGACGGCTCCCGTGCCGGGTTCGACCTCGAAATACTGCTGAATGTGGATGCTTTCGCCCGGCGTGAGGCGCACCTGCGTTCCCGCAGGAACCGTATAGGTTCTGCCATCGCAGTGAACGGTCACGTCAGTTTCCTTGTCGATGGACTCGTCGGGCAGGCTGTTGTAGACGCGAATGAGGATATTGCCGCCGCCGCGGTTGATGATGTCCTCGGTCTTGTACCAGTGGAAATGATTTGGGGAATACTGTCCCTCTTTCATATAGAGCAGCTTCTCTGCGTAGACCTTCGGATACTTGTCCTGCATCGCACGATTGCCGTTGCGGATCGTGATGAGCGATATACCGACCTTGTCAAAGTCCCCAAGGCCGTAGTCGGTGATATCCCAGCCGAGCATACAGTCGCGGACTTCGTCGTACTCGTGACCCTTGGTTTTCCACTCTTCGGGCGTGAAATTGCAGAACGGCGGCAGGTAGCAATGCTCCCGCGCACACATGGCTTCAAGCTCCTTCAGAGCCTTGTTGATCTCAGAACGTTTCATGATCTCTCTCCTTCATAGAGCGGCGCGGACGGCGGCCGCAGCCTTGGATGAACACGATTATTGTAGTGTAAAAGACCGGAAAAAACAATGCCGTTTTCGTGATCTGTCTCAAAAAGCAGCGATCTGTCCAAAACGGATAGGAAAACGGTATGTCGGAACGTTTTCTACTTGCAAAAAGGAAGCGCCCCCGATAAAATAAAAGGAAACATCGTAGCCGCCGTGAGGGATGGACAGCGGGAAACAGGGGGTAGAGCGCTATCAAAAAACAGAAACAACAAAATTCGCTCCGACATCTCGGAAAATGCCTGAACGGCTATCGCGGCTGGACGACGGCCGCCGCCATCTTTGGCGGACTGGAGGTCGTGCTGGAGGTCTTTATCCCCATGCTGATGTCGGTCATCGTGGATGGGGGCCTCTACCGCGAGGAGGATTTTATGCTGCGCGGACTGTTCCCGGACGCGCTTGTCGCGCAGAGAGACCGCTTCGTCCTGACCGTCGGCGGGATCATGGTGGGCATTGCCTGCCTGTCCATGGCCTGCGGCCTGCTCAGTGCGCGGTGCTCCGCCATTGCAAGCCAGGGCTTTGCCAAAAACCTGCGCACGATGCTGCTGGATAAGATCCAGAGCTTTTCATTTTCAAACATCGACCATTTTTCGACGCCCAGCCTCATCACCCGCGCCACAACGGATGTCAACACCGTCCGCACGACGATGCACCAGATCATCCGTTCGCTGACGCGCAGCCCCATCATGCTGGTTCTGGCGACGGTGATGGCCTTTACCATTTCGCCGCATCTGGCGCTGTTCTTTGTCGGCGCGCTGCCGGTGCTGGCCATCACGCTGGCGATCATGATGCGCATCGGTCAGCCGCGCTTCCGCAGAATGCTGGTCAAAATGGACGATATGAACCGCGCCATTCAGGAGAACCTTGTCGGCAGCCGCGTCGTCAAGGCGTTCGTGCGCGGCGACTATGAATCGGAGCGCTTCACCGGGACGGCGGAGGAGCTGCGGCACGCGCAGCTTGCCTCTGCGCGCCTGTTCACGCTGACCGGCCCGATCCAGATGGGCATTATGTGGACATGTACCATTCTGTTGCTGCTTTTCGGCGGACGCGAGATCATTTTCCAGACGACGGGCCTGCTCACGGGCGAGCTTGTGAGCATCGTGTCCTACAGCACGCAGGCGGTCTCGTCTCTGACGATGCTTTCGTGGCTCATTATGTCCCTCTCGCGTGCGCAGGCGTCCATGCGGCGCATCAACGAGGTCTTTGACGAGCAGCCGGACATCGCGGACGGAACCTCGGATCAGACCGTCCGGGACGGCAGCGTGGATTTTGAGGACGTCTGCTTCAGCTATACGCGCGACCCGGAAAAGCTCAATCTGCGGCACGTTACGTTCCACATCCGCAGCGGCGAGACGGTCGGTGTCATCGGCGGAACAGGCGAGGGCAAATCCACGCTGGTGAATCTGATCCCGCGCTTTTATGACGCCCTTTCCGGCACGGTGCGCGTCGGCGGCGTGGACGTGCGGGACTACACGCTGGAAAATCTGCGCGACGGCGTATCCATGGTGCTTCAGAACGGCACGCTCTTCTCCGGAACGATCGCCTCGAACCTGCGCTGGGGCAGACCCGACGCGACGCTTGAGGAGATGAAGGCCGCCTGCGCCATTGCCTGCGCCGACGAGTACATCGACCGCTTCCCCGACGGCTATGAAACGCTGCTGGAGCAGAACGCGGCCAACCTTTCCGGCGGTCAGCGGCAGCGCCTGCGTATCGCGCGGGCGATCATCAAGCAGCCGAAGATCCTGATCCTCGACGATTCGACCAGCGCGGTCGATATGGCGACCGACGAGCATATCCGAAGGGGCCTGAAAAATGCGCTGCCCGGCACGACGAAGATCATCATTGCCCAGCGCATTGCGTCGATCCTGAGCTGCGACCGCATTCTTGTGCTTGACGAGGGAAGGCTGTCCGATATCGGCACGCATGACGAGCTGATGGCGCGCAGCCAGATCTACCGCGACGTTTATGACAGCCAGATGAAGCAGGAGGTGAACGCAAATGCCCAGAGTTGAGCTGCGGGATTACCGCAAGGCGCGCACGCCCTTCGGTAGCCTCCTGCGCTTGTTCCGCTATTTCAGGCATTGCCGCACCATTATGATCTGCGCGGTCGCGTCCATTCTGGTCTATGTGGCGGCGACGATCGCGGCCTCCTACTGCATGAAGCCGCTCGTGAATCTGCTCAAGCAGACCGGCCTTGCGCCCAGCGAGGTATACGCGAAGTATCTAGCGCTGCTGCTCGGGCTTGCGGGCCTGTACGCGCTCAGCGCGGTGACGAACTATCTGCTCAACCGGCTGATGCTCGAGTGCAGCACGGTCATTATGCGCGCGCTGCGCACGGAGCTGTTCGCCAAGATGCAGAGATTGCCCATCAGCTATTTTGACGCGAACACCAACGGCAGCCTCATGAGCTATTTCACAAACGACATCGAGGCGACGAATGAGCTTTTGCAGCACGCCATTACGCAGATGCTGATCTCCGTGACCTCGCTGCTCGGTACGATCGGCATGATGCTGGCGCTGTCGATGAAGCTGTTTTCGCTGATGGTCGTGCTGGCGGCAATTGTCATCGTCGTTGTGCGCGGCATTACGAAGAAAAGCAGCCGCTGCTACCGCCAGCAGCAGAAGGACGCGGCAAGCGTCAACGGCTTTGTCGAGGAAATGATCGCCGGCCAGCGCGACGTCAAGGTTTTTACGCATGAAAAGCAGGTCATGCAGGACTTCGAGCCGATCAACGAGAGCTTCTATCAGTCCTCCGCCGAGGCCACGACCGTGACCTCCATCGTCGGGCCGATCCTCAATAATCTGTCGCACTTTTTCTATGCGCTTACCTGCGCTGTGGGCGTTTTGTGGCTTACGGGCGAAAACGCGGGCGGCGTGCTCATCACCTTCCTCGGCTATATCCGTACCTTTGCCGAGCGCGTCAGTCAGATCTCCGAGCAGTTCAACGCCATCATGCTGGCGCTTGCGGGCGCGGAGCGCATTTTCGACGTGCTGGATATGCCGCCGGAGGTGGACGAGGGCGAAGTCACGCTGGAGCAGTCCGGGCGGGACTATTTCTGGGTCCGGCCGGACGGCGAACGTGTTCCGCTGCGCGGCGACGTGCGCTTCTACGGCGTGGACTTCGCCTATGTGCCGGAAAAGCCGGTGCTGCGCGACCTCTCGCTGTACGCAAAGCCCGGCCAGAAGATCGCCTTTGTCGGCTCGACCGGCGCGGGCAAGACCACGATCACGAACCTCATCAACCGCTTTTACGACATTCAGGGTGGGCAGATCACCTATGACGGCATCGACGTGCGCCACATCCGCAAGGACGACCTCCGCCGTTCGCTCGGTACGGTTTTGCAGGACACGCACCTGTTTACCGGCACGGTCATGGAGAACATCCGGTATGGCCGTCTGGAGGCCACGGACGAGGACTGCATCCGCGCCGCGAAGATCGCCAACGCGCACTACTTCATTTCGCATCTGCCGCAGGGCTACGACACCATGCTGACCTCCGACGGCGCGAATCTCTCGCAGGGCCAGCGCCAGCTGCTGGCGATCGCCCGCGCGGCGGTCTCGGAGGCACCGGTATTGATTCTGGACGAGGCGACCTCGTCCGTCGATACGCGCACGGAAAAGCTCATCGAGCGCGGCCTTGACGGGCTGATGAAGGGGAGGACGGTCTTTGTGATCGCGCACCGGCTGTCCACGGTGCGCAACGCGGACGCGATCCTGGTGCTGGAAAACGGCCGCGTCGTGGAGCGCGGAAATCACAACGACCTGCTTGAGCTGCGCGGACGGTATTATCAGCTGTATACGAACATGATCGAGCTGGCATAAACAGTATAAAGAGAACCGCCGGACGGATGCTTTGTGCATCCGCTCCGGCGGTTTTGCCGATATAAGCTTTTTTGAGACCGGCGGCAGGCACATCAGGGTACTGGCTCCGGGAGACGTTCAGCCCTCGCCGGTGACCTGACGGTAGAGCGACCACATGGCCTCGACGCCGCAGCCGGGGATATGATGCCGCGCGGCCAGCTCGTCCGTATAATCGGTGAGCAGCATGGGGCGGTAGTCATAGAAGCCGGTCGTATTGCTGACGAGCATGACGTTGATGGTCGGCTCGAGCGTACAGTCGGTGACGCGCGTTCCATCCGCGTCCTTTTCGAACGTGACGCTGGCAAGGCCGCCAAGCATGTTCTGCGGCTCGACCTGATGCGAAAGAAAATTGCCAAGCGAATAGAAGACCGGCATTTCATGCCCGTCGGAGCCGGTCAGCGTGACGAGCGGCTGAAGAACGTGCGGATGCGCGCCGATGACCAGATCGACGCCCTGATCGGCAAAGAACTGCGCCCAGTCCTTCTGCTGATCGGTCGGCTCAAAGATGCCCTCCTCGCCCCAATGGGCAAAGACGACGACAAAGTCGGCCTGCTCTCTTGCGCGGGCGATGGTACTGGCGATGGCGTCCCGCCCGTGCAGCAGATCAACCATGTAGGCATAAGGCGGCGCATTGTAGTTCAGACCGTAGGTGTAGTTCAGCATGGCAATGCGGATGCCGTTCTTTTCGACCACGCGGATCGTGTCAGCGTCCTCCTGCGAGTCGTGAATGCCGAGCATGGTGATCTCCGGGTGCTTTTCCCGCCAGAATTGGATGGTGTCGAGAATGCCCGTCTCGCCCTTGTCGAGGCAGTGATTGGTGGCCTGCGTGACGACGTCGAAGCCCGCGCCTGCGAGCGCGTCGCCGACGGCGGTCGGAGAGCCGAAATAGGGGTAGTTGCCGTACATCGCGGGATCATTCACATAAATCGTCTCCTGATTGATGCAGGCAATGTCATAGGACTCGACCGTGGGCTGGATATCGGCGTAAAACGGCGTGAAATCATACGTTCCGTCATTCTTCTGCGCCGACCAGTAGACGCAGTTGTGGATCAGATTGTCGCCCAGCGCCATGAGCGTGACACGGGCGGTCTCCGGCTCCGGCTCCGTACCGGGCTGGACGGCCTCCGTCGGAGAGAGCGGCTCCTCAGCGGCGGGGGCTTCCGGCTCCTCAGCGGCGGGGGCTTCCGGCTCCTCCGGCGCGGCGGGCGTATTCGCAGCTTCCAGCTCGGAGGGAGAAGGGGCGGGCACGGAAAGCGAGGCCTGCCGCTCGGCGGCATTGGTCTGAACCTTGCTTTCCCAAGAGGCCGCGGCCTCCAGAACGGCGAACGCTCCCAGCATGATCGCTGTCAGCAGAAGCAGGAGCAGAATCCACCCCGCGACCGTACCGTGCGAATTTGAAGCCTGCCGGAGTCTTTGAGCCATACTGCGCACCCCCTGTTTTTGATACATCCATCATAGTAGAAATTTCCGGCTTTTGCAAGAAAAAGAAGGAAAGCTGCAAGAAAAAACGCGTCAGACAGGAAGGTCAGACATAGAACGACCGCGCAAACTCCATGAACTGGAGCGCCTGCGGCCGGAGATAGTCGCCCCGGCGGCAGGCAAGGCAGAGACTGCGCGAGGCGGCGTCATTCGGAAGCGGAAACACCAGCAGCCGTCCGCTGTGCCGTTCACTGCGGACGGCGATCTCCGAGACGATGGAGATGCCCAGCCCGCCCGCGACCAGATTCTTGACGCTCTCCTGATCGTTCAGCCGCGCGCTCACGCTGAGCGAGGACGGCTCCAGGCCGATGCTGCGGAAAAAGACGTCCACACTGCGCTGACTGCCGCTTCCCGGCTCCCGCAGAAGCAGCGGCTGGCTTCGCAGAAGCTCCGCGACGGTCGCGCCGTCGGGAGAGAGCGCGGAAAAATAGGCGGTGTTCGGCGTAATGAGCACCATGGAATCGCGGTAGAAGGGCGTGAAGGCAAGATCCTCCTCCGGCTCCTCCATGCCGACGAGCGCCAGCTCGAACTGCCCCTTCCGCAGCCCGTCGAGCACGTCGGCGCTGTCGCTCTGGTGGATGGCGAAGGTGGCCTCCGGGTGCAGGCGGCGGTACTGCGGAAGCAGCTCAGGCAGAATATAGGCCGAGGGAATGGTGGAGCTGCCGAGGCGGATCAGGTGCTGATCCTCCGACCAGCTGGACAGAAGCCGGTCCTGAAGAGAGAGAACGTGGGCGGCGTATTCGTAAAGCTCCCGCCCGCGCTGGGTGATGGCAAGCGATTTCGTGGTGCGCAGGAACAGCCGCTCATGCAGCTCGTCCTCGAGCTGGCGGATATGGGCGCTGACGGTCGGCTGCGAGGTGTAGAGCCGCGCGGCGGCCTTTGTGAAGCTGCCGCAGTCCACGACGGCGACGAAGGATCGAAGCTGCTTAAAGTCCATGTGCGTCCTCCCGGGTCAGAAGGTCCAGCGCCGCCGCTGCGGCGTCGATGTCGGCCTCCGTGTTGAACCATCCGAAGGAAAAGCGGAGCGTCCCCGTCGGGAAGGTGCCGAGCGTCCGATGGGCGGACGGCGCGCAGTGCAGTCCGACGCGGGTCTGGACGCCGAAGCGTGTGTCGAGCGCCTCGGCAGTCCATGCCGGGTCGCGGCCCGGCGTCTGGATGGAGACGACGCCGGTCCGGCCGTCCGCGCCAGGAAGCCCGAGCAGGCGGACGCGGCCCTCCGCCGCCATCGGCCGCAGCGCGGCAAGGAAGCGCTCCGTCAGCGCGGCTTCGTGCGCGCGGATGGCGTCCATGCCCGTTTCGGACAGAAAACCGAGCGCGGCGTGCAGGCCCGCGAGGCCGGGCAGATTCATGGTGCCCGCCTCGAAGCGATCGGGCAGGAAGTCCGGCATGAATTCCGTGTGGCTCATGCTGCCGGTGCCGCCTGCGATCAGCGGCGTGAGCTGAGCGGCAAGCTCCGGCCGGAGCACAAAGCCGCCGGTGCCCTGCGGGCCGTAGAGGCCCTTGTGGCCGGTGAAGGCAAGGGCGCTGATGTGCATGGCCTGCATATCGATGGAAAAAACGCCCGCCGTCTGCGCGCTGTCCACGAGGAAAAGCAGGCCGTGCTGCCGGCAAAGCTCACCCATCTCCGCGATGGGCAGGAGCGTCCCGCAGACGTTGCTGGCGTGCGTCATGACGACGGCCCTTGTGCTTGGCCGGAGCAGCGGCTCCGCCGCCTCTGCAATCAGCGTTCCGTCTGCGCGGCATGGAATGCGGCTGAAGGTAACGCCCTGCGCCTCGAGCTGACGCAGCGGGCGCATGACGGCGTTGTGCTCCATGGAGGAGACCAGAACATGGTCGCCGGGGCGGAGCAGCCCCTTGAGCAGAACGTTCAGGCTCTCCGTGACATTTTTCGTAAAAACGACGCAGCGGCTGTCCTCGCCGCCGAAAAGCGAGCAGATGCGTTCGCGCGTCTCGAAAACCATTTCCTCGGCGCTGTAGGCGGCGCTGTAGCCGCCGCGGGCAATGTTGCTGCCGCAGCCGGTGATGTAGCGGAGCATCGCCTCCGGCACGCAGGCGGGCTTCGGGAAGGTCGTGCTGGCGTTGTCGAGATAAATCGTATCCAAGACGGCCGCCTCCTTTGAATTCCTCATACTTTTATAAATACTATAGCACAGCCGGGGCCGCCGCGCAATCGCAGCGGTGAAGATGGCTGATAAATTCATCAGAAATTCCGATAAATACATGGGCGTTATCCAAAAAGACAATTGGACTTTCGACGGAAAGTATCATAAAATTTTAGTAACACAAAAAATTTTTGTGAATACTGCAAGAGAGAAGAGAGCGTATGACACTGAAACATGAAAAGAGAAACATGATCCTTGCCGGTCTTGTGATCGGCGTGATCGCTTCGCTGCTCGTGCTGTTCGGCAACCCGAAGAACATGGGCTTCTGCATCGCATGCTTCCTGCGCGATACGGCGGGCGGACTCGGCCTGCACTCGGCAGCGGCGGTGCAGTACATCCGGCCGGAGATCATCGGCCTTGTGCTGGGCAGCTTCCTTATGGCGCTCTGCAAGAAGGAATTTTCCGCGCGCGGCGGAAGCGCGCCGGTCACGCGCTTTGTGCTGGGCATGTTTGTGATGGTCGGCTGCCTGATGTTCCTCGGCTGCCCGTTCCGCATGATCCTGCGTCTGGCGGGCGGCGACCTCAATGCGCTGCTGGGCCTGGCGGGCTTTGTCTGCGGCATTCTGGCGGGCGTTTTCTTCCTCAATAAGGGCTACACCCTCAAGCGCAGCTATGCGCTCACCAAGCCGGAGGGCGGCGTGTTCGTGATCCTGACCCTCGCGGTGTTTGCGCTGCTGCTTCTGGCCCCGGCATTCATCCACTTCTCCGAGGCCGGAGCCGGCCCCGGTGCGCTCCATGCGCCCATCCTTATCAGCCTCGCGGCCGGACTCATCGTCGGCGCGCTGGCCCAGCGGACGCGCCTTTGCATGGTCGGCGGCGTGCGCGATCTGGTGCTGTTCCGTGAGACGAAGCTCATCCTCGGCTTTGCGGCGATCCTGATCGGCGCGCTGGCCTGCAACCTGCTCCTGACCGGCGTGACGGAGACCAGATACTTCACCCTCGGCTTTGCCGAGCAGCCCGTTGCGCATACCGACGGCCTGTGGAACTTCCTTGGAATGCTGCTGGTCGGCTTCGGCTGCGTGCTGCTGGGCGGCTGCCCGCTGCGTCAGCTCGTTCTGGCCGGTGAGGGCAGCAGCGACAGCGCCGTGACGATCCTCGGCCTGCTTGCGGGCGCGGCCTTCTGCCACAACTTCGGCCTCGCTTCCTCCGGCAACGGCCCGACGGCCAACGGCAAGATCGCGGTCGTGATCGGCATTGCCGTCGCGCTCGTGGTCGCATGTGTCAATACCTTCCGAAAGGAGAATGCGAAATGACAACTGTAGATGCAAAGGGCTATTCCTGCCCGGAACCCGTCATCATGCTCCGCAAGGCCATGATGGCAAAGGATAACGAATACACGGTGCTGGTGGACAACACGGCCTCGCGGGAAAACGTGACCCGCTATGCCGAGCATCAGGGCTATACCGTCAGCGTCAGCGAGGCGGACGGCGTCTATACGCTGATCTGCCGGAAGTAAGCCATGTTCTACATTGCGACATTTTTCTCCCATTTCGGCGCGATCCGCTACAAAAAGCTCTGCGAACAGCAGGGAATCGCGGCGAAGGCCATGCCGGTCCCGCGCGACCTTTCCAGCTCCTGCGGGACCTGTGTGCGCTGTGAGGAGCGGTATGTCGAGCCGTCCGGCGTATGCGCCTCAGAGATCGATCAGATCGTCCGCGCGGAGCCGGACGGGTATGTGCGCGTATATCAGGCAAAGGAGCGGAATGATGGAAACTGAGGTCAGATTGACAAAGCTTGCCTCCTGCGCGGGCTGCGGTGCGAAGGCGGGAGCCGGAACGCTGGCGCAGCTGCTGGAGGGCTTCCGGACGCATAGCGACCCGCGGCTGCTGGTCGGCTACGACAAGAGCGACGACGCGAGCGTCTACCAGATCACAGAGGATATGGCCATCGTCCAGACGACCGATTTCTTTCCGCCAATCGTGGACGACCCCTTCCTTTACGGCCAGATCGCCGCGGCCAACGCCCTGAGCGACGTCTATGCAATGGGCGGAGAGCCGAAGCTGGCGCTCAACATCCTGTGCGTTGCGGACAGCATGGACGACAAAACGGTGCGCGAAATTCTGCGCGGCGGCTATGACAAGGCCTACGAGGCGGGCGCGATCATCACCGGCGGCCATACCATTCACGGCGCGGAGCCGATCTACGGTCTGGCGGTCACGGGCTTCGTGCATCCGAAGAGGGTGCTGACCAATGCCTCGGCGCGTCCGGGAGACGTGCTGCTGCTGACAAAGGCGCTCGGGATCGGCATTCTGACGACGGCGGCGAAGGCGGGACTGGTCGAGCAGCCGGTGCTGGAGCGCATCTACCGCCAGATGGCAGCGCTCAACAAAACGGCACGGGACATCATGCTCCGCTATGAGATCCACAGCTGCACCGACGTGACGGGCTTCTCGCTGATGGGCCACAGCTATGAGATGGCGCAGGGCAGCGGCATGAGCCTGCATATCGAGAGCCGGAAGGTGCCGTTCCATCCCGAGGCGCTGGAAATGGCCGCGATGGGCTTTATCCCGGCAGGCGCGTACCGCAACCGAGACTACGCGGGCGCGGGCGTCGCAAGGGCCGGAGAGATATCCCGTGCGCTGGAGGATATCTTCTACGACCCTCAGACGAGCGGCGGACTTCTGATCGCCGTTGCGGAAAAGGACGCGCAGGCGTGTCTGGACGCGCTGCGGCAGGAGATCCCGGCTGCGGCGCAGATCGGCTACGTCACGGAGCGTGCGCAGAACTGGATCATTCTGGAATGAGAGCCGTAAAAGGCCGGAGCTTCCGAGGAAGCTCCGGCCTTGATCTATAGGGAACCTCTGAATAAATCCCCGACCGCGGACGACGGATCTTTCCGCCAATCCTGCGGTTTGAAAAACGAGAAATACATACAGTATTCCATCGTTTTTCAAACCTTGTCTTGACGAAAAATCTCTCGCCGTCCACAGCCGCTGATTTAATCAGAACTTCCCTAGCTTTGTGTTTCAAAAATTAAGCGAGAGACTGGCCGCATTTGTTGCAGAAGCGGTCGTGCTCGTCGGCCTCCGCACCGCAGTTCGGGCAGAAGCGGGGACGCAGAGGCAGCGCGTCCGGCGCGGCAGACGTTTCCGGGACGACGGTTTCTTCGACAGAGGCGGGGACCTCCGGAACGACCGGCTCTTCGGCAAAGACAGGCGTTTCCGGCGCGGCAGGCTCTTCAACGGAGACGGGCGCTTCCGGAACGGCCGGCTCCTCGACAGAAACGGGTGTTTCCGAAATCACAGGCTCTTCAACAGGAAGCGGGATATCCGGCACGGCAGGAGCTGCCGGTGCATACTGCGCATTCGGCTGGACGGGTGCAGAGTAGCCAAAGCTGTTTCCGGATACGGCAGACGGGGCCGGAGCTGCGGGCGCGGGCTGCGGACAGACGGGAGCCGGGGCCATCTGCGGGAGCGGCTTACCGCATTTGTTGCAGAAGCGGTCGGTCGCAGCGGCCTCCGCACCGCAGCTCGGGCAGCGGCGCGCAGACGCGGCAGCCGGAGCGGCCTCCGGACGGACGATTTTGGTGCCGCAGACGCCGCAGAACTGAGAACCGTAAGGAATCTCTGCGCCGCACTGCGGGCATTTGACGATACCCTTGATCCTCTGGATCTGCTCGCGCCACTGCGCGATCTTTTCCAGAGATTTGTTTACAAGCGCGATCTGCGCGGCACATTCTGCATCCGGGTCATTTTTATGGTTTTCATAATATGTCTTGCCGATCTGTGTGTAGGACTGCGCGACCATTTTTTCTTCCGTATCGATAACGCTGGTCAGACGGGCGATCTCCGTAAGGTTTTTCGTCTGCTGCGCGACTCCCTTTCCGGCATCCGAGACCTTTTTTCCAAGCTGATCCAAAAAACTCATGATTCGGCTCCTTCCTTTTTGTAGCTGCTTCCATTATAGCGCAAAAACGGCAGATGAACAATAGAAATCCGCATTTTTCGATATTTTTGCGCCGCTGTCTGCATTTGGCGAAACAGAATACACGCGTTGTCGGGAGAAAAGGCCTCTTTCGGGCGCACTCAGTGAGAAAGAACTTGACACAGCGCATTCGGTCTGCCATGATAATAAATCGATATTTGCCGTTTCTGTGAAGCGGAGAGAATGCGGAGGGCACATGATGGGAAAAATGACCGCAATTACAGATTTTTCCGCGCCGGAGCTGGACGTGTACGCGCGGCTGACGGAAAATCAGCTGCTCTGCCGCGAAGCGCCGGAAAACGGAATGTTTATCGCCGAGAGCCTGCTTGTGATCGAGCGCGCGCTCGCGGCGGGCTATGAGCCGGTGTCGTTTCTGGCGGAAACGGGGCTGGCGCATGGTGCCGCGGCGGAGCTGCTGGCCGGATGCGGGGACGTTCCGGTCTATACGGCGGAGCTGGAGGTGCTCCAGCAGCTGACGGGTTATGCGTTGACGCGCGGGCTGCTGTGCGCCATGCGCAGAAAGCCGCTCCCAACGGTCGAGGCGGTCTGCCGCAGTGCGCGGCGGATCGCGGTGCTTGAAAACGTGATGAATCCGACGAATGTCGGCGCGATCTTCCGTTCCGCAGCCGCGCTCGGGATGGATGCCGTCCTGCTCACACAGGCGTCCAGCAATCCGCTTTACCGCCGCGCCATCCGCGTGAGCATGGGGACGGTGTTCCAGATCCCGTGGACATTTTTCCCGGAGGGCGAGGCGTGGCCGGAAAACGGCCTGGAAAAGCTCCGCACACTGGGCTTCCGGACGGCGGCGATGGCGCTGCGGGACAATTCGCTGCGCATTTCCGACCGGCGGCTCCTGACAGAGCCGAAGCTTGCCGTCGTGCTCGGGACGGAGGGCGACGGGCTTGCGCCCGAGACCATTGCGCGGTGCGACTATACCGTCCGCATCCCCATGGCGCACGGCGTGGATTCGCTGAACGTCGCGGCGGCCAGCGCCGTGGCGTTCTACCAGCTCGTGCCGCAGCCGGAGGACGGCGACTGACGGGGCGGCTTGACAATCCGGAGAGCAGAACGTATAGTATAGTGTATATTCTGTAGAATTTTGACAAAAGAAGGGACAAACGGAATGCTGGAACGATTCCGGAAGCGGGCGGTGTACCTGCTGCGCAAGATGAATCCGCCGCAGATCATTGTGCTGATGTTTCTGGCGGTGATCCTTACCGGGGCGTCGATCCTGACGCTGCCGGCCTCCTCGGCGGCGGGAACGCCGACGGATTTTCTGACCTGCCTGTTCACGGCGACGTCCGCGACCTGCGTGACGGGCCTTTCCGTCGTGGAGACAGGCCTGCACTGGAGCATATTCGGCCAGTGGATGATCCTGCTGATGATCCAGATCGGCGGCCTCGGCTTCATGAGCATCGCATGTGTATTTTATATTGTGCTGCGCCGCCGGATCGGATTGAAAAAGCGAATGATCCTCGCGCAGGCGCTGAGTCTGGATTCCATGAACGGCGTGGTGCGGATGGTGCGGAACGTCGTGCTCGGCACGCTTGCGGTCGAGCTTTGCGGCGCGGCGCTGCTGACGGCGTGCTTCCTCCGGCGGTTCCCGTTCTGGAAGGCATTGCGCTTCGGCATTTTCCATGCCGTCTCGGCCTATTGCAACGCGGGCTTTGACATTCTTGCGGATGTGGACGCCGGCGGCAGCCTGAGCTTCTATGCCGCCGACCCGGCGGTCAACCTTATTATCATTGCGCTTATCACCATCGGCGGACTCGGCTTTCTGGTCTGGGGCGAGCTGCGCAGGACGCGGCGGTTTTCCCGGCTCTCGGTCTATACGCGGCTGGTGCTGATCCTTTCGGCTGTTCTGACCTTCGGCGGGGCGGCGCTCCTTGCCGTGCTGGAGTGGAACAACCCGTGGACGCTCGGCGGAATGCCGGTGTGGCAGAAGCTGCTGGCCTCGCTGTTCCAGTCCGTGACGACCCGTACGGCGGGCTTCTTCACCGTCTCGCAGGCAGGCCTGACAGAGGCCGGAAAGGCCGTTTCGGATATGCTGATGTTTGTCGGCGGCTCCAGCGGCTCGACGGCGGGCGGACTCAAGACCGTGACGCTGGGCGTTGTGGTGCTTGCGGCAGTCGGGACGGCACGCGGCCGCAGCCGGGCTTCCGTTTTCCGGCATACCATCCCGCAGGAGAAGGTCAGTCAGGCCATGACGCTGTTCATGCTGATGCTGACGCTGGCGTTTGTAGGCGCGGCGCTGATCTGCGCGTGCAGCGGATGCAGCCTTTCCGCGGCTCTGTATGAAACGGTCTCCGCGCTGGCGACGGTCGGACTGACGGCGGGGCTGACGGCCACGCTTACGACGCTGCCGAAGCTGCTTCTCATCGTATTTATGTTTTTCGGGCGCGTCGGCATCATGACCATCAGCATCGGCTTCCTGACGGCAAGCCGCGCGGAGGATCGCTTTGAATATGCGCCGGCCAGAATGCTGATCGGATAACGGGAGGAAATCATGAAAAAAACCTATGTGGTCATTGGACTTGGAAGATTTGGCACGGCGATCGCGTCTCGCCTGTTCGCGCTCGGAAATGAGGTGCTCGCCATCGATACCGACGCGGGAAAGGTGCAGCATGCGGAGCCGTTCGTGACCTATGCGGTCATTGGAGACGCCAGAGACGAGGAGGTGCTCCGGTCGCTCGGCGTCAACAATTACGACTGCGCGGTCGTTGCGATCGGCAAGGATCTGGCGACGAGTGTGATCGTCACGCTCAACCTCAAGGAGCTGGGGATTCAAAGGGTGATCTGCAAGGCCACGGATGAAATTCAGAAGAAAGCGCTGGAAAAGGTCGGAGCCGACCGTGTGGTTGTGCCCGAGCGTGAAATGGGCTTCAAGCTGGCGCAGGCGCTCACTTCCTCGAGCGTTCTCGATTTCATCGAGCTTTCGCCCGACTACGGCATTGCCGACGTGCAGGTGCCGGACAAGTGGGTCGGGAAAACGCTGCGGGAGCTGAATCTGCGCGCGAAATACGGCACCAATATCATCGCCATCCGCGACGGCAGCGCCATCAACGTTTCGCCGGACGCCGACATTCCGCTGAAAAAGGAAAACGTGCTCGTCGCCGTCGGCAAGAACGAGCAGCTCTCGGGACTTCAGAAATGAAGCGGGAGACGGTAACAAGCGCCCGCAATCCGCTGCTGGTGCATCTGAAAAAGCTGCTGGCCGCGCGGAGCTATCGGGAGGCGTGCGGAGAATTTGCCGCCGACGGGACGAAGCTTCTCGAGGAGGCGGCGAAATGGTACCCCGGACTGGAAACGGTCGTGGTGCAGACGGGCGTGGAGCTTTGCCCGCTTCCGGAGCATGTGCGTGTGGTGGAGATCCCGGAGAGCCTGATGCGGAGCGTTTCTCAGATGGAAGCGCCGCAGGGCGCGATCTTCATCTGCCGCCTGCCGGAGGCGCGTCCGGCGGCGCTGCGTCCCGGAACGCTCCTGCTCGACGGCATTCAGGACCCCGGAAACCTCGGCACGATCCTGCGGACGGCGGACGCGCTGGAGGTGCCGGTTGTGCTGCTGGACGGCTGCGCGGACGCCTACAATCCCAAAACTGTCCGCGCGACCATGGGCGCGGTCTTTCGCACGCAGCCGGTGCGCATGACGCGCGCGGTGGCTGTGCAGAGCTGCCGCGCGGCGGGAATTCCGCTGCTGGCGACGGCCATGAGCGCAGATGCGGTCGATCTGCGGAAAAAGAACCTGTCAGGCTGTGCAGTCGTGATCGGCAGCGAGGGCCGCGGCGTGAGCGCGGAGCTTTTCGCGGCGGCGGACGGAAAGATCATCATTCCGATGAACCCGCGCTGCGAGTCGCTGAACGCGGCGGCCGCCGCGACCATCGTTTTATGGCAGATGAAATGCTGAAAGGCATTTGAAAAGACGCATTCCGCCGGACGGCGGATGCGGAGAGAAATCAACGCAACGGAAGGAGAAGCGGCGTATGCTCAAATACTGGCTCTGGCTGGCAAGCAGAAGAAATCTCTCCCCGCGCGAGCAGCTGGCGGTCCTGCGCCATTTCGGGACGCCGGAGGCGGCGTACTGCGCGGAAAAGAGCGCGCTTTCGGAGGTGGAGGGCCTGCGCAGCACGGCTTCGCTGGAGGACAAGAGCCTCATGGAGCCGGAGGAGATTTTGAACGAATGCTACCGCAAGCAGATCTCTATTCTGACGTATCAGGACGCCGCCTATCCCGACCGCCTGCGGAGCATCGACGATCCGCCGATGGTGCTGTATTATCAGGGCACCGTCCCGGCCATCGACACGGAGCCGGTGATCGCCGTTGTCGGAACGAGAAAGGCATCGGCCTACGGCCTGGTGCAGGCAAAGCAGCTCGGCTATCAACTCGGGCGGATGGGTGCGGTCGTGGTCTCCGGCGGAGCCGACGGCATCGACACCATGGCGATGAAGGGCGCGCTGACAGCCGGAGCGCCGGTCATCGGTGTGCTGGGCTGCGGCGTGGATGTCGTCTATCCGGCCGCAAACCGCAGCCTTTTCGAGGACGTGCGCACAAGAGGCTGGCTCGTCAGCGAGTACCCGCCCGGAACGGCGGCGATCGGAGCGCATTTTCCGGTGCGCAACCGCATCCTCAGCGCACTGAGCCTCGGCGTTCTGGTGGTGGAGGCGCCGGAGAAGAGCGGCGCGCTCATCACGGCGCGGCGGGCGCTCGAACAGGGCCGGGACGTTTTTGCACTCCCGGCCAATGTGGACAGCGCGACCTGCGCCGGAAACCTCCGGCTCCTGCGGGAGGGCGCGATCGTTGCGGCGGACGGCTGGGACGTTCTGAAGGAGTATGTCCATCTGTTCCCGTCGCTGGCAGGACGCCGCCCAAAGACGATCCCCATGACGCTCAGCCGCGCCGAGGAGCCGCGTGAAAGGACGGAGAGCCAGAGAATCGTGGCCTCGGAGCGTACTTTTCCGGAAAGAAACGACAGAAAAGACGTTGACAAGCCGGAAAACAGAGATTATATTGACGTACATAAGATTCTGGACAGCCTGTCCGCCGACGAACGCGCCATCGTGGAGCAGCTCACCGACGGGCCGAAGCACATCGACGAGATCGTGGACGGCTGCCAGCTCCCGGCGGGGCGCGTGCTTGCGTCCATGACGCTGCTGGAGGTCAAGGGCTATATCAGGAGACTTCCTGCGAGACGCTTTTCTCTCGCAGAGAAATAAGCATGGAGGCAAAAATGCCGAAGGAAAAAACAAATCTGGTCATTGTCGAGTCGCCGTCGAAGGCAAAGACCATCGGAAAATATCTTGGCCCGGACTACGAGGTCAAGGCCAGCATGGGCCATCTGCGCGATCTGCCGAAGAGCACGCTGGGCGTGGACATCGAGCATGATTTCGAGCCGGAATACCGCCCGCTGGCAGGCAAGGAGGCCATCATCAAGGAGCTGCGCGACAGCGCGAAAAAATGTCAGAACGTCTATCTCGCAACTGACCCGGACCGCGAGGGAGAGGCGATCTCGTGGCACCTCAAGTATCTGCTGGACATTCCGGACGATAAGACGATGCGCGTGACCTTCAACGAGATCACAAAGGACGTGGTGCGCCGCTCCATCGCGCAGCCGCGCGCCATCGATCAGAACCTTGTGGACGCGCAGCAGGCGCGGCGTGTGCTCGACCGGATCGTCGGCTATCAGCTCAGTCCGCTGCTGTGGAAAAAGGTGCGCAAGGGGCTGTCTGCAGGCCGTGTGCAGTCCGTTGCGACGCGGCTCGTCGTGGACCGGGAAAATGAGATCCGCGCATTCGTGCCGCAGGAATACTGGTCGATCGACGCACGTCTTGAGCGCGTCGGCAGGCCGGGCAGCTTCACCGCGCACTACTACGGAGACCCGAAGAAGCGGGAGCTGCACAGCGCGGAAGAGGTGGAGCAGGTGCTCTCGGAGCTGAAGGGGCAGCCCTTCGGCGTCAAGAGCGTCAAAAAATCGGAGAAGAAGCGCAATCCCGCGCCGCCCTTCATCACCTCCACGCTCCAGCAGGAGGCCTCGCGCAAGCTCAACATGACGCCGCGCCGCACCATGATGATCGCGCAGCAGCTGTATGAGGGCGTCGAGATCACGGGCGAAGGGTCCGTAGGTCTGATCACCTACATGCGAACCGACTCGCTTCGTATTTCCGAAGAGGCGTTGGAGGCCGCCGGAAAGGCCATCACCGCGCGCTACGGCGCGGCATATTATTCCGGCCCCCGGCGCTACAAGCCGAAATCCGGCGCGCAGGACGCGCACGAGGCCATCCGGCCCAGCAATGTCGCGCTCTACCCGGAGAACGTGCAGAAGGATCTGACGAAGGATCAGTACCAGCTGTACAAGCTCATCTGGAGCCGCTTCATCGCCTCGCAGATGGAAAACGCCGTCTACGACGTGACGGCCATCGAGGCCGAATGCGGAAAGCATCTGTTCCGCGCGACGCATCAGAGCCAGAAATTTGCCGGCTTTACGGCAATTTATGAAGAGGGCAAGGACGACGAGCAGGAGGAGATCGAATCTCCGCTGCCGGATCTTGCGCAGGGAGAGCTGCTGACCCTCGCCAAAACGGAGCAGCAGCAGCACTTTACCCAGCCGCCCGCGCGCTATACCGAAGCGACGCTGGTGCGTGCGATGGAGGAAAAGGGCGTCGGACGCCCGTCCACCTATGCGACCATCATTTCGACCATTGAGGCGCGTGAATACGTCGTGAAAAACGACAAGCGCCTGTCTCCGACGCCGCTGGGCGAGGTCGTCAACGGCCTGATGATGGAGCATTTCCAGAATGTCATCAACGTGGAATTCACCGCCGGGATGGAAAAGCAGCTCGACGAGGTCGAGGAGGGCCAGCTCCGCTGGAAGAAGGTTCTTGAGGACTTCTATGCGGGCTTCCATCAGGAGATGCTTGACGCCGAGGAGGCGCTCAAGGATACGCGCCTCAAGGTGCCGGACGAGGTCACGGACGAGATCTGCGAGCTTTGCGGGCGCAATATGGTTGTCAAGACTGGACGCTTCGGAAAATTCCTGGCCTGTCCGGGCTACCCGGAGTGCAAAAACACAAAGCCCATCGTCGAGCGGATGCCGGGCCGCTGCCCGAAGTGCGGCAGCACCATCCTCAAGCGCAAGTCCAAGCGCGGCTACGCCTACTATGCCTGTGAGCGCGGCGCTGAATGCGGCTTCATGACGTGGGACGTGCCGACCGATCAGGACTGCCCGACCTGTGGCCAGACGATGTTCAAGCGCTCCGGCAAGGGTGCGATGAAGCCATTCTGCGCCAACCCCGAGTGCCCGAACTTCCTCCCTGAGGACAAGCGCGGCTATCGGAAGAAGCCCGCCGAGGCGGCTGCGGAGGCAGACCGTGCGGCAGAGGCTGCGGAGGCAGCGCAGGCGGCAGGCGAGAACGCGCCGGAGGCGGAGCCCAAGTCCACCGCAAAGACGGCAAAGAAGCCCGCGGCGAAAAAGACTCCCGCAAAAAAGACGGCCGCCGGAACAAAGAAAACGGCTGCGAAAAAGCCTGCCGCGAAATCGGCGGCAAAAAAACCGGCTGCCAGAAAGACGGCGGCCAAGACGGCAAAGAAGAGCGAACCGGAAGAAGAGCTTCCGTTCTGACACAGACAGAGAGACCGGCTCCCGCCCATAGACGCGGCGGGCGCGGAGGTCTCACAGAAAGGAGCACACATGCAGGAAGTCAAGGTGATCGGTGCGGGCCTGGCCGGATGCGAGGCGGCATGGCAGCTTGCGGAGCGCGGCGTCCATGTGACGCTCATGGAGATGAAGCCGCAGAAAATGACGCCCGCGCACCACAGCGCGGATTTTGCCGAGCTGGTGTGCTCGAATTCCCTGCGCGGCGACCGGCTGGAGAATGCGGTCGGCCTGCTGAAGGAGGAGCTGCGGCGGCTGGGAAGCCTGATCCTGCAATGCGCGGAGGCAAACCGCGTCGAGGCGGGCGGCGCGCTGGCAGTCGACCGCTACGGCTTTTCGGGCATGGTCACGGAGAAAATCCGAAGCCACCCGAATATCACCGTCGCAGAGGGCGAGGTCACAGAGATCCCGGAGCCGCCGGTCATCATTGCGACCGGCCCTTTGACCAGCGACGCCATGAGCGAGGCCATTCACCGCTACTTCGGCGGCGCGGACTATCTGAGCTTTTTCGACGCGGCGGCACCGCTGGTGAGCTTCGATTCCATTGACATGTCGCGGGCGTGGTTCGCATCGCGCTATGATCGCGGTGAGGCGGATTATGTCAACTGCGCGATGGAGCGCGACGAATACGCCGCCTTTGTCGAGGCGCTGACAACCGCCGAGGAGGCGGAGGTACACGGTTTTGAGGACTCGAAGGTCTTTGAGGGCTGTATGCCCGTGGAGGTCATGGCGCGGCGCGGCTTTGACACGCTCCGCTATGGGCCGCTCAAGCCCGTCGGCCTCAAGGACCCGAAAACGGGCCGGGAGCCGTATGCCGTCGTGCAGCTGCGCAAGGACAACGCCGAAGGCTCCGTCTACAATCTGGTGGGCTTCCAGACGCACCTGAAATTCCCGGAACAGAAGCGCGTCTTTTCGATGATCCCCGCGCTGCACGATGCGGAATTCGTGCGCTACGGCGTGATGCACCGCAATACCTTCCTGTGCAGCCCGAAGCTGCTTGACCGGTATTATGCCGACCGCAGAGCGCCGCTCGTTGCCTTTGCAGGTCAGATGACCGGCGTGGAGGGCTATGTGGAATCGACTGCGTCCGGCTATCTTGCCGGTGTGAGCATGGCGGCGAAGGTTTTGGGCGGGCCGCTCCCGGATTTCCCGCGCGAAACGGCCATCGGCGCGCTGGCGGCGTATATTTCTGACGAGAGCGTCGTCAATTTCCAGCCGATGAACGTCAATTTCGGCATCATGCCGGCCCTTGGCTACCGCGTCAAGGGCAAGGCCAATAAAAATCTCGCCATTGCGAACCGGTCGCTTGCCGTGATCGACGCGATGACCGGAAAAACGAAGGAGAAGAGCCATGAGAATTCTCGTTGACGCCATGGGCGGCGACCTTGCGCCGAAGGCTGCGGCGCTCGGAGCGATCCGCGCAGCGCAGGAGCTTGGCACGGAGGTCGTGCTGGTCGGACGCGGAGAGGCCATCCTCCAGTGCCTGAAGGAAAACGGCGTCGAGACGCTTCCGAAGGGCGTTGAGATCGCAAACGCCGAGGACGTGGTGGATATGCACGACGATCCGGCGGCGGTCGTCCGCAAGCGGAAGGACTCTTCGATGGTCGTCGGCCTGCGGATGCTCGCCGAGGGCGGCGGCGACGCCTTTATCTCGGCCGGCTCGACGGGCGCACTGCTGACGGCGGCGACGCTGGTCGTCAAGCGCATCAAGGGCATCCGCCGCGCGGCCATGGGTCCGGTCATTCCGACGAAAGCGGGCGGCGGAGCCGTTTTGATCGACTGCGGCGCGAACGCAGAGTGTACGCCGGAATTCCTGCTGCAATTTGCGTTCATGGGCTCATATTACGCGCAGAAAACGCTGAAGCTCGAGCGTCCGCGCGTGGGCCTTCTGAACATCGGAACGGAGGACAGCAAAGGCGGCGCGCTCCAGAAGGAGGCGTATGCGCTGCTGAAAAAGGCGGACGACGCGGGCTATCTGAATTTCATCGGCAATGTGGAGGCGCGCGACGTGCCGCTGGGCGGCGCGGACGTGGTCGTGGCCGACGGCTTTGCGGGAAACGTCCTGCTCAAGGGCATCGAGGGGACGGCGCTGTTCATGTCGTCGATGGTGAAGGATATGTTCAAAAAGAACCTTTTGACGAAGCTTGCCGCGCTGCTCTGCATGAGCGGCGTCAAGTCGATGAAGGCGAAGCTCGATTACCGGGAGACAGGCGGCACGCTGCTGCTCGGTATTTCAAAGCCGGTCGTCAAGGCGCATGGCTCGTCGGATGAGCGCGCGATCTTCAGCGCCATCCGGCAGGCGGTGCAGGCCGTGGAGGCGGGCTTCACGGAGGACATCCGGCAGAATGTGGACAAAATGATCGTGCCGAAGGAGCTGGAACATGCTGAGTGAACTGGAAAAAGGGCTGGGATATGTATTCCGGGACAAGGCGCTTCTGACGAACGCCCTGACCCACAGCTCTTATGCAAATGAAAACCGCGACCGCGGGATCCATGACAACGAGCGTCTGGAATTCCTGGGCGACTCGATCCTTGGCTTCGTCGTCGCGGACTATCTCTACCGCAATTTCCCGGGAAAACCGGAGGGCGAGCTGACGCGCATCCGCGCGGATCTTGTCTGCGAGACGAATCTTGCCAGACAGGCGGATACCATCCGGCTGGGCGAATTTCTCCTGCTCGGCCATGGCGAGGAAAACGGCGGCGGCAGAAAGCGCGCCAGCATCGTTTCCGACGCGATGGAGTCCGTCATTGCCGCCTCGTATATGGACGGCGGCTTTGAGGCTGCGAAGGGCATCATTGACCGGCTCATCCTCTGCGATGTGCCGACCGGACGGCCCCACAATTTCGATTACAAAACGGCCTTGCAGGAGCTGGTGCAGCGGAAGAAGGATCAGCTGCTGCACTATGAACTGACCGGCGAGTCCGGCCCCGACCACGACAAGCATTTTGACGTGGAGGTGCTGCTCAACGGAAAGCCGGTCGGCAAGGGTACCGGCAGCAGCAAAAAGCGCGCCGAGCAGTCGGCCGCTGAGAACGCGATCGAACGTCTTTTCCCCGGAGAACTGGACTGAGCAGGACAGAAATGCCGCCCGAAAGGGCGGCATTTTGCGTCTCGCGCGTGGTACGGGCATTTTGCGCCGGAAAAGCGACTTTCTCTTGCAATCTGTCCGCAAAATTGGTACAATATCAGGAAGATTCAACATGGAGAAGTATGCGTATGTACCTTAAGTCACTGGAAATACACGCATAATCCAAATTTCCTAGTGATATCAATGCTTTTCCTGCAATCAGATAAGCGAAAATACCCTAGTTTACACCACGTTTACACCAACTGGTATATACCAAGAAAATACGCTTTTCGGTGTTTTTCTTGGATACATATTCACCCATAGCCGTACAATGTCTGCAAGTTTCGTGCAGCTGTTGTAGAGCCATGTGCGCAAAATTTAGGGGCTCGGACGCAATGTCCGAGCCCCTTATTTTTTTATCCGCAAACCGATACTTTCAACGCAGACGGCCCGACGGTTTCGTCCATCTGCGAGATCGAATAAATGATCGCGCTCATGTTATGGTCAAGCTCGTCAAGACTTTTTGATTGCAATATCAATTCGCCAGTCCTTGACACCGTGCGCTGCGCAACCTGCTGGTCATTGACCGGCAGCATCATCGATAATCCAAAATTGTTTCGCGGCGGTGAAGGAGAACGATCCATTATAGACACGTGATCATTTTTACGATTCAATGTAATTTCAAACATTGAGAAAGAGCCGTCACGATTCTTCCCGCCAACCAGAAAGCTATGCGGCAAGATGCGCGAGCTGGATTTTTCCTTCTTGAGATAATTCACGACCGCCTGCTTCACAACGCGCACGGACGCATTCTGAATATCTGGAATACTCTGCACCGGATCACGCAGATGCGCGGGGTGGTTTGACGGTTACCTTCAGGCGTACCTGGACGAGTTCTGCTTCCGCTTCAATCGCAGAAAAACCGGCGATCAGATCTTCATGCGCCTGGGAAGAGCCGTCGCTGCATCTTGTGCTCTGCTGTGTTAAGCCGATAAGCACATTAAAAAATAGTATAAAAACAAAGAAACAGCGCACTTTTTGAGAGGCAAATGACCTGCCTCTCAGGTTTGGTGCGCTGCTTTTTGCGTTTTTCAACCGTTTGGATTCCAATTTCTCCGAAAAAGAGGGAGCCTCAATTGATTTTGGAAAATCTTTTTGAGGCAGCCCCCTTTGTTTGAATGCTGTCGTCAGCCTCCGCGTCAAAGCTCGATCATGCCCATATGATTACTTATCCGGATCTCGGTACCAAACGGTCGAGACAATTCTGCGAGGTATTCAAGGACATCGTCATTCTCCGCAATGCTGGGAACGCCGATTCTGGCGCGAGGCTTCTCCATATGCAGATCGATAGGATACAGGCGGATCTGGCAGATCCTTCCGTTCTCCACCGTAAACCCGGCCATTATGGAGCGCCAGATGTTTTTCTGCACAATGTAGCCGGTCGTACCGTTGTGATTGCGCATACCGATGTATGCACCGACGGTCGTGGTGTTTGGCATATCCGCATTTTCGTAGGCATCCGCAGGCTGTACCCGGACCGTATCGGTCTCAAAGATAAAATTGCCGAGACTGTAGAAGATCGGTTTGTTCTGATATATCTCGATGCCGCGCAGCTCATGTGGGCCGTGTCCAATGATCGCATCTGCACCGGCGTCAATACACTGATGTGCAAAGGTCTTCAAGAATTCCGCCGGTTCTGTCGGCTCTGTGCCCGCAAACTCATGGGAATGCACGCTGACGAGAACATGATCCGCCTGACGGCGCGCCTCCTGAATGGCACTGCAAATACGCACCATGTCCTTGCCGTTCGGCTCGGTGGTGATATAATTGCGCTCATCCATTTGGAAATGCATACCATCGAAATACAGTTTTCCCTCTGGCATGGGACGGGCGTATCCGTTCTGAACGTTTCGCTCATAAATCGCATTCAGGTGCGTATCCGCGCTGAGCTTACTGAGCATATCGTAGTAGCTTTTCTCAACATGGACTGTTTTTTGGAAGCGCAGACCGTTGAGACCGGGACGCCCGCTCAATTCGATGCTCTGATTACCGGCCATATCTGAATCATGGAAGGTGGAACAGACGCCGATCATAGCGATCCGCGCATCGGCAGCTTCCACATAGGCAGCAGCACAGGCATCCGCCATATTCTTTCCGGTCCCGGCAAAAATCATATCCCGTTCCCGAAGATGACGGATGGTCGCAAGCAGGCCGCTGTGACTATAATCCAAGGAATGATTGTTCGCGGTATTGTACAGATTAAATCCGTATTTTTTCAGATCATCCAGTATTTCAGGCTCGGCCATCGCCCATGTGCCGCCAGAAAAGGCAGCGGGAACGCCTTCTTGGTCATGGGTCGTGATCTCCAAATTGCTGAAACGAACATCGTATTGAGAAAGGATCTCCCGGATCTGTTCAAATCCATCGTATCCGTTTTCCGGCAGTCTCCGTGTCATGAACGAATCGCCGGTCGCAATGATTGTCGTCTTTGACATAATACTCTCTTTCCTTCCTGCCAGTTTCACAGGAACAATTACTCCGACCTCAAGCGAAGTAGTTCATCAGGATATCCATGACCAGCTTTCTTCCTGGCAGCAGGCTGTCGATCAGAACATATTCTTCTCTAGAATGCGCGCCGCCGCCATTGTAGCAGGCAAGACACAGAGACGGGATCCCCCGCGAAAGCGGGATGTTGCAGTCAGTCGAACTAGCAACGAACCGCGCTTCGCGTCCAAAATAGTCCAGATATGCCTGATTTGCCATATCCATCATTTTTTGCTGTTCTGCCGTATCCACATCGCCGGTGCAGGGACGCTCGCCGAGCAGTTCTACCTCTAGCCTGACATCTTTCTGTCGGTAGAAAGAGACACATGCGTCGAAATGCGCCTGCATCTGCTCCATGGCCTCCATTCGGTCGGAACGGAATTCATAAAGCATCTGTACACTCTGCGCGATGGTGTTTACAGATGTACCGCCCTGGATTACACCCACATTATAGCTCGTGCCCACAGGCGGCTTGATCGTATATAGCGCATCGATCATGGACGCCATATAGGCTATGGCGTTTCGATTGCCGAAAGCATTGTACGAATGGCCGCCCTCAGTCTCCAGCGTGACCCGGAAGCGCCTCGATCCGACGGCAATGTTTGTCATATTGCCGTTCCAACCGTCAATGGCATAGAAATGGTGGATATGGTCACCGTAGTCCTCCATGATCTTACGGCTGCCCTTCAAATTGCCCAATCCCTCCTCGCCGGAATTGATGACGATCAGAATACCGCGCATTCGGGGGCGGAGCTGTTCGCGAATCGCATACCGGACAGCCATCAGCAGCGCAACGATGCTGGTCGTATTGTCGCCGATACCCGGACAGCAGATGCGCCCATCCTCAATGTGCAGGGGAAGCTCGTCCAGATCAGGAAACACGACGTCGCTGTGCGCCATGAATACATCCACCTCACCGCTGCATGGCCCCAGTCGGCAAACCACATTCCATGCGTCGTCTATGTAGACATCCTCCGCACCTGCTCTGAGCAGCCAGTCCCGGCAAAATTCTGCACGCTTTCCCTCGTGATTGGAGGGCGCCGGGATCTTCGCCAGTGTTGTCAAAAGCTCTATAGCTTCCTGATCGGTGCTGCATACATAATCTGCCATTTTTTTGCTTAGTGCCATATTTATATCTCCCTTTTCGGCCATTGTCCACACATGCGAAGCAGCGCGGAAAGGCACTGCATTTATCTTTTGTTATGTGTTGTCGAGCTGCCGACACGAACGCCCACGATCTTTTGATTCATCCGAACAAAGATGACTGCACCGAGTTCACAGGCAAAGGTGTCGCCGAAAACATAGGTACAGGCATACGCACGCCCGTTTTTCTCTATGCCCAGTCCGCTTTCGGAGCACCTGACAGTATAGTGCTCCAACACCGTACCGTATGCGCCCTCGTATTCGCGCAGATCCAGATCCTTGGGAAACCGTTGTGCATCGACGCGCCTGCACAGCAGGGACTGCACCATCAGGTGTCCGGAAGAACCGCCGTTGACTGCGGGCAGACCCACACAAACTTTCTCCCCATCTGCTTCATAATAATAAACACCGCAGCGGCTATGCGGATAAAGAAGATGCTCGCCGTCCTTGTCCGCCAGAACAGGCTTGCCGTCCACCATTCTCAGGCTGAACAGGCCCTTGGCGTCACCAAGATAGGTCCCCTCGTGAAGCCGTTCCTTCTCGGGACAGTAGCTGCCGCTTTTCCAGAGCTCAACACGTTCTGGCAGAGCGCACAGATCGTCTAGGATCAGCCCTGGGATCAAATCAGTGCTCAGGATATCGCCGCCCTCGGTATTCAGCGTCAGTGTGACGGCAATGCCGCGTTCTGGAACAGTCCAGATCGAGGCGAAATAGGGTGGCGATTGTCCGTCATGTCCAGCCAGCGCGATGGTTTTGTACTGCTTCAGACGCATGGTGATGCCGTATTCATTCCGGTAATTCAGATACAGGCTCGTCTGCGGCGTCATCATTTCCTGCATAGAAGCACGGCTGATCAGAGGCGCACCGTCGTTGAGCAGGACTCTCGCCAGCTTGGCCATATCGTCCACAGTCGAAAACAAGCCGCCGACAGCATGCCTCGTCGCGTTGACCGGAATATAATGCAGCACTTCCGGACCGGCTCTGTGCGGCACAGCGAGAGAAAATGTCGCCGCCTCGCACAGTGTGAAGGTCGTATGATCCATCCCAAGCGGTTGAAGGATATACTCCCGTTCCAGCTGCGTGAAAGGCTTTTCCATGATGCTCTGCACTGCGTAGGCCACTAGCCGGATGCTCCAGTTGGAGTAATAATAAAGCCGATCCTCCGGCCGGGCAACCGGCTCAAGCGTACTTAGCCCCTCTTTCAGTACTTCCTCAAGCTTATCCTCATCGCGCGGGCCATCCGGCGTATATTCCGAAGGAAGTCCCGCCGAATGGCTCAGCAGCCTGCGGATTGTGATCCGGTCGCGCGTGGAATTATCCCGAAATTGAAGCCATGGAACATATTTGGTGATCGGCTCGTCCAAATCGAGTCGGCCTTCCTCCACCAGACGCATTACCAAAATGCCCAGTGTGATCTTTGTGCAGGACGCGATACGAAACAGCGTCTGCGTCGTGACTTTGTCCCAGGGCTTTTCCACGCTTGTCACGCCGTAAGCATTGTGCCATAGAATTTTTTCGCGGTCGGAGACCGCAACAGCTAGACCGGCGATCTTGTATGCGTCCATCAATTCACGGATCTTACGATCCCATCGTTCCTGATACTGCATAGACACCTCCTGTGCCTTTGTAATACTCGGCGCTCACCAGACGCGGCATTACATGCAGGCGCTGCGCCATATGCATTGCCACCCTTAGTTTTACACATGCTCCCTTACGCGCTCATCCGGCGCTGATTTTGTTAGTATTTCTGGAAAATGCTTCGGATTTCATCGAGGTCCGAGGTCACGGTCAGCGCAAGCTGGAGCAGCAGCCTCGCCTTGATCGGCGTAAAGTCGCCTGCGCAGATCGTATCGTATTCCAGATCCGGCGTAGCGCTGTGTGCTGCGACGTAACCGGAATAAACACGGCTGGCCCGTACCAGAAATGGCTTCTTCTCCAGCGCCTTGTAATACGCCCGCATCCGCGGCGGAATCGCTCCGGAGCCCATCCCTGCCGCGACAACACCGTCGCAGCCGCTTTCTACGGCGGCTTTCAGCAGCACCTCAGAGCAATTCTCATGCGTCATGATGATCTCTACACGAGGCAGCTCTGCGAGCGCCTGAATGTCAAATTGAGACTGGCTTCCATGCGGGCGGACCGGCGCATAATAGAAGCGGACGTCTCCTCCGACGACATGTCCAAGTGTACCATATTCCAGACATTTGAATGTATCCAGACGGTAGGTGGATGTCTTTGCGGCATCTCTTGCCGAGAGCAGACGATTGCACATACACACCATAACGCCTTTTCCCCAAGACTCCCTGCTGGCCGCAGTGCAGATCGCATTGATCAGATTTCCCGGGCCATCAGCGCTGTGTGCGGAAGCTGGAAGCATAGAACCCGTTATGACCACAGGTTTGGGGCTTTTAGCCGTAAGATAAAGGAAAAATGCCGTTTCCTCGAGCGTGTCCGTTCCATGTGTGATCACAAGGCCGTCGACCGCTGGATCGGCCAGCAATTCATTCACACGCCGGGCCAGTTGTAATAAATGCGCTTCATCCATCGCCGAAGACGGCAATGAGAAAATGTTCTCAGCTGTGATATCTGCGTGGGCCTCGATCCCTTCGATAGAGCGTATCAGCTCGTTGGCCAGCAGTAAATTATCTCCACGATAACCGGTGGTCTGCATCGCGCTCGTTTCATGCGCAGCTATGGTCCCGCCCGTTGCAATAATATGGATGTGTGGTAATTTCATGGAATGCTCCTTTTCAAAACTGATCCGCATAGCAGGTGCTGCGGCATTTTCGTGACGCAGCACCTGTCGCGGCGGCGATCCCAAAAAGGATCAGCCCGCCTTACTTATAGGATTCCACAGAAGGATCGAATTCTTTTGTTCCGTCATAGATCTCCTTCGAGAACTCGCCGTCTACCTTCGCAACGACCATGGCGACCATCATGTCGTCAATGTTATTGTTAACGGTACGGATCGGCCCAAGGATGAAATCTGCGGCAGAGATGATGACCATGCCGGCAGCCGGAAGACCGCAGGCCTGCAAAATGATCGCCAGCATAACAAGTCCGCCGCCGGGAACGGTGATGACCGCAAAGGAGAACGCAGTGGAGAACAGCACCATGTGAATAAGATCACCGGTAGTCTGTGTGATGCCGAATGCCTGCGCTACAGTGATGCAGGAGAGCGTGAAGAACATCAGCGCACCGTCACAGTTCATGCTCATGCCCATGGGGCAGACAAATTTTGCGATTCTGGGAGATACGCCAAGCTTCGCCTGTGTATCCTCCACCTTCGTCGGTAGGGTCACCGCCGAAGAAGCGGATACCGCAGCGACCATTGCCGTCTGACCGAGCTTGCCAAAGATCTTCAGCGGGTTCACGCCGCAGAAGATCGCAGTCAGGACGCCGAAAATGATCGTCATGCCGATCATGCCCACAAAATCTGCGGTAACGAGCAGACCGAGCGCCTTGAAAAGCTGATTGCCCAGCACACCGACAGCCTGTGCCACGAACGAGAAGATCGCAAGCGGGAGGATCTGGATAACAATGCTGATGTACTGCATAACGATCTTGTTGATCGCGCGAATCCCATCCAGGACCGGGTTCTTCTCATGCTTACTTCCGTAGATGGAAAGTGCAACACCGAGGAAGATCGCGGCGATCACGCATTGCAGATTGTTGCCGGAGGACATGGAGCCAAAAATATTATTGGAGAAATAGCCCATGATCGTATCGATGACGCCGCCGTTATCCGGGGCAACATAGCTCGTGTCGACGGCGAAGATCGACATATCCAAACCGATGCCCGGCTTAAAGACAAATCCGAGGATCACGCCCAAGAGTCCACCGACTGCGCTGGTAACAGCAAAAAGAGCGATTGTCAGGCCACCCAGCTTGCCCAGCTCGGCGGGCTTCAGACCGCCGACGGCCTCCATAACAGAACACATGACCAAAGCAATAAGCGGCATCTGGATCAGGCGCATAAAGAGATTTCCAAGGAAGGCCAGATTGTCCGATTTTTCCTTAAAAATCAGACCGACTACAAGTCCCAGCACCGCGCCGAGGATGACGCCGATTGTTAGATTGTACTTTTTCTTTTTCTTTTCCATAACAAAACTCTCCTTTCTTTTACTGAAGCGATTTGCCGTTTGCTCCGGCTGTATTTCTAATCTACCACAGCATGTTTTCTATGAGAAGTATTCTTATTTTATCATTCTTTTGGAAATTCAGCGCTAATCTGTGCCACTTTTTCTCATGAAAAGCCGGCTTATTTCCTCTCTTCTAACAATTGCACAAATGGGGCGGCAAGCATTTGTTTATTATTTCATATAGACAGTATAAACAAAAACTATCGCCAGAATAAAAAAGTTAAAAAAGAGGGCACCCTTTCGGGTGTTCTCCCATCACCGATATGCTGTTCAGAAATAGCTGGACAGGATCGACAGGAACTCCATAGCCAGATCCGACAGTGCAGCATTTTTCTTGGTGATCCATCCCATGATGTTATAGCAGTCGCAGTCTAGGATCTCCATAGACCGTACACCGTCGTAATACGGGATGGCAGAATATGCTTTTCGATTGGTCGCAACGATGCTGAAGCTATCCGTACTTCGCACAATATCCAGAATGATGGACCATGATTTTGTATAGATCCGATGCGGACATACCTCGTTTCCCAGTCCCAAGATGTCCGGGAGCGGAGAGAATGGCCCGGATTCCATTTCATCAAAGCCAACAAAAGTTTTTCCTCTGAGCTGATCGCAGGTTATGTAATCATTTTTTGAATGAAACTGTGGATGGGCCTTTCCAATCAGCGCACACACCTTGATCTGCCCCAATCGAACGAAGCGGAGCTGTTTTGCCTCCAATTGGCGCACCATTTCCTCGTAAAACGGAGAGAAAATGCCCAGCACGCCTAATTCCGCCTCGTCGTTTGCAATCATCTCAATGATACTGGAACGGTCGCCGTCCATGATCGACAAGTGGATCGGCGTGGCCAAATGATGGTTATATACCTGGATCGCCGCTTCTGTCAGATATCGATAAGGCAGAATAGCGACCGAAAAATAACTGGATTGCAGCTGCCCGATATCCTGCTTCAGGTTCGTCAGCCTTTCAAACTGAGCTACGATTGGCGCGGCATAGTCGACAAAGGCCTTTCCGGCCTTTGTCAATTGTGTGCCTTTGGAAGAACGGGTAAATATCTGATACCCGACCTCTTCCTCAAGATTCTGTATGGAAACAGACAGATTCGGCTGAGAGATATAGAGATTCAAAGCGGCTTGCCGCATACTCCCGCAGCGGGCGACCTCAACCACATGGCGAAGTTGCTCAATTCTCATGGATTTCCACCTTTTTCTCGAACCTTTGCAAAGAATAGCGTCTCCAGTTTAGGATTGAAAAGGTAACGGACACGGCGATGAACAAGGCAGGATAGAACACCCATGTAATAGCAAACTGATTTACCAAATCCATAACCAAAAACAGTGCCGTCAGGATCATGCTGCCAATGAGCGCATCCGTCAGGCACAAAAGCCGCGCCTGCTTGTCTGCGCCTCCTTCCGAGGCGTCCGGAAACGGCCGCAATGTCAGATATGTTCGCCGGCTGTCCTTTAATACCGCCATCTCCTTTTTTCTGCGTTCACGGCCGCTTGAAATTGCCTGATTCAGCGAGTCAAAAACCTTCATCTGTAAGCCCTCCTGTGCTGCTCCTACGCTGTGATCCCTTTCGTTCTTATTTTAAACATCAAATCGTATACTGTCAAATCAGGGCGATAAAAGAAGGATATTGCCTTTCATGCATACTGCCGCCGCAGTCCGTGGCTCAACTGGTTCGTCCCGCCGTTCTGGGACGAGATCGAGCTGATCGACTACAGCGGAGCCTGACAAACGGAGGTTTTATAAGTCATGAAGTTTTATACCGACGAAGAAATCGCAAAACAAAAACAGAATAATCCGTCGTGGTATAATATCGAGTGCGCTCCGACAGGTGTTATCGAAAGCATTGACGATTTGCAGAGAGCTATGATATATGCCAAAGATTACGCCATAGATACACGATATATCGATCAATATCTGACAGACGCCAGCGTGATCGGCCGTGAACTCAGACTCGGCTCGTGGTTTGGCGGCGCATCATTTTACTACTATATACCGGAAAGGAGAGCATCGGATGCCTAAGCTTTTTTGCGTCTCCGACATTCATGGTTTCTATGACGAATTCAAGTCGGCACTCGACACCGCCGGATTCGACACGGATAACCCGGAACATTGGCTGATCTCCTGTGGTGATCATTTCGACCGCGGCTCTAAGCCGAAAGAAGTTCTGCGCTTCCTGAATTCCTTGGAGCGCAAGGTCTTGATCCGCGGCAACCACGAAGATCTTCTGGAGCAGTTGATCGATCGCTGCTACCCCATGGACTACGACAAGCACAATCGGACGAGTGATACGGTGTTCGACCTTTCCACGCTTCCGCACAAACCACGCTATTTTCGGGAAGCCTGTGCAGAGATCGAGCCGATGGTTTTGCGCTTCACCTCCCAGATGGTGGACTCCTTCGAAACGCAGAACTATGTATTTGTCCACGGCTGGCTGCCGATGCGGGACGGCGTTGTAGTATATCCCAACGCATTTGCCTATGAATGGGACCAAGCAAGATGGCGTAATGGCATCGACTGTGCGCTTCGTGGTTTGACGATCGATAAAACCGTTGTCTGCGGCCATTGGCATTGCAGTTACGGTCATGCGAAGATGGAGGACAAACCGGAGTTCGGATACGGCGCAGATTTTTCGCCCTTCTACGCAAACGGGGTCCTCGCCATCGACGGCTGCACCGCCGCGTCCGGCGTTGTCAATGTTGTTGTGATCGAGGACGAATTCCTTCCGAAACCTAGCAATCCAAAAAACAATGTGATATACTGAGAGAAACCAAATTCAGCCAGGAGGTAGAACGATGTATTTAGTAGTTGCGATCGTACTTTTTGCGATCATTTTCGCGGCTTCATCCACGCAGCAGCACAAAAAAGACAAACAGTACGAAGAGTATAAATCCCGTCAGCGTAAAAAAACGTCGCGGGAATATTACTATGCGCAGTTCTACTTCCTGGAGCTGCTCAAGAAGCTGCTCCCGGTTTTTCAGGAGTTTAAGCAATATCCGCCTCTGGACAATAAGAAGACACTAGTACCAGACCCGAGGGCTTTGGAAATTGCGAAACGCTGGAGGGCCGAGGTTTTAACGGTCAATCATTGGACGTATGACCTTGAAAGCATCGCAGTTTGTAAGGCGCGCGAACGGGTCATCGCAGAAGGTTATCTGCCATCCGACCCGTACCAGAAGGAGTATTTCCCGTCCTATGATCCATGGAAATACCCGGAACGCCATCAGTATACGGTTCGCGCGGAGTGGCCGATGCCCCCATGGGTACATCACAGTACGCATTCTGTAGAGAATTCCGACTATCAAACAGATATCCGCGATCTTGATGAGGTTGCGGAGAAATTTGGGTATCACAACTTCTGCGATACAATTCTACATCTGCATTACAATGAAACCACCGGGCTTGTATACAGCGATCCAGCTGCAGAACCATATCCATGCGGGCCGCTCAAGGAGAAGTTATTCGGCGACGTTCCGGAGTGGGCAAAAGGCATATACAGCACACACGCTGTTTTGGATTTTGGGCTTAAGTCTTTTCAAGTTGATTAGCGATCAGCGACCATGATTTCGATCATGGTCGTTTCTTCATCCCTGGCGCAAACCAAACTGGGAGGTGAGAAAGTGAGAGAGAGAACATATTATACCCTTCGCCCGAAGGTTTTCTGCAAACGAGAGAAAGAAACCTTTGAGCGATCGCTTGAACCAAGTGGGCAGCTCGGCATCTATTTGCAGGCGAAAATGACCAAGACTGAAGCATCGGATCTTGTCTTTTATCTGGAGCATATGTCCGGTGTGTGGCGAAGAACTCGTCGCAGAAGGTGGATGCAACATCTGCAAGGCTTGCGGCTACAGCAAGTGTGACTAACAACGACAGCCGCCCGCAAGGGCGGCTTCTCTATTTATATGGGGGTATTTCATGGAATTATACGATCGCATCCCGTTGTGGGAGCAATACACGCTCAGCATTGATGAAGCGGCGAAGTATTTTCGCATCGGCAGAAACACCCTGCGCAAAATTGTCGCCGATAATCCGAATGCCGACTATCTTTTATGGATCGGCCGCAAAGCGCAGATTAAGCGCACACTGTTTGAAAAATACATAGACCAACATAATGTGGTCTGAAACTTGAAAAAGCGACACTGGTATGGTAATATATAAAACTATATCGGATCTCTTTTTCATCATGAAAAGGGGTTCAAACAATGGGAAAACACAGAGATAGCAAGGGCAGGGCGCTCCGAAGCGGCGAATCGCAGCGCGAAAACGGGCAATACATGTACCGCTATACAGATTGCGACGGAAATCGCAGGACTGTATATAGCTGGAGACTGGTTGCATCCGACCGAACGCCAGCTGGGAAGAAGGATTCTGAGGCGCTCAGAGAGCTCGAAAAGAAAATCCAAAAGGATCTTGATGACAGGATCCACATCGGCAGCGCCAACACAATCACCTTGGATGACGAGTTCCAAACCTTTATGGAGATTCGCGCGGATCTTAAAGAAACAACGCGCGTCGCCTATATTGAGCTGTACAAAAAGCATGTTTCACCTGTGCTCGGGAAGAGAACACTCGACAACATTCGCTATTCTGACATCCAGAGATTGTACACATCCTTGTGCGCTGCATCGGCCATTCGACCAAGCACCGTCCAGAAAATCAATTCCATCCTGATTCAAACGTTTGCGATTGCAGTCATGGACAATCTGATCAGAAGCAACCCGGCCGAGCACGCTTTTGCAAACGTGAGTAAGCGATTGTCGCTGGAAAGTGAGCACCGCAACGCGCTCACAATTGAAGAAACAGACATTCTATTGAATTTTGTTTATTCGACCAATGAGTTCTCCAGATGGGGGCCGCTGATTACAGTGCTGCTCGGCACTGGCTTACGAATTGGCGAAGCGCTCGGACTTACATGGTCGGATTGCGATTTTCAAAACAATCTGATCCGTGTTACGCATGCGCTGCTATATAAACCAACGACCACTACGGGCTTCATTTATCGTATCTCTGAACCAAAAACCAGATCCGGTATGCGCACAATCAATCGAGCTGAAACATTTGCGGCCCAGAAAGAAGAACGGGACGCAAAGCTGCTGCCGCGTTTCAGCGCGCACATTTTGCGCCATACATTCTGCACCAGACTGTGCGAACAGGAACAGGACACCAGACTTATTCAAGATGTTATGGGGCATAAAAACATTCGCACGACAATGGAGATTTACGCCGATGTAACTGAGAGCCGCAAGCAAAAGGAGTTTGCCGTGCTGGAGAGCACGTTCCGGATCAAATGAGTTTACACCAATTTTTACTCAAGTAAAGCGTGTTTACACCAAAGTTTACACCAATCATCAGAAAAGATACAATAAGTTGTAAAAACTTATGGACAAAAAAGTTCTGAAAAGTACAGAAAATATATGAAATAATAGCTTATAATAAGATATAAGAGGGAAGAGGTAAAACGTGTATCTTAAGTCACTGGAAATTCAGGGCTTCAAGTCCTTTCCAGATAAAACGGTGCTGCAATTCGGGAGCGATATCACAGCGATCGTCGGCCCGAACGGCAGCGGAAAATCCAATATTTCCGACGCCATCAGCTGGGTCATGGGCGAGCAAAGCTCCCGGGCGCTGCGCGGCGCCAAGATGGAGGACGTTATTTTCGGCGGCACGCAGAAGCGGCCGGCCGTCGGCTTTGCCGAGGCGACGCTCGTGCTGGATAATCAGGACGGCGCACTCAAGATCGAAACGCCGGAGGTCATGATTACCCGCCGGTATTACCGCTCGGGCGAGAGTGAATACTATATCAACAAGCAGTCGGCGCGCCTGCGCGATATCAACGAGCTGCTGATGGACACCGGCCTCGGCCGTGAGGGCTATTCCAACATTGGGCAGGGCAGGATCGACGAGATCCTTGCCGTCAAAAGCACCGACCGGCGCGAGATCTTTGAGGAGGCGGCGGGCATCTCCAAATGCCGCTACCGCCGCGAGGAAACGGAGCGCCGTCTTGCGGCGACGGAGGACAATCTGCTGCGCATCGGAGACAAAATCTCCGAGCTGGAAATGCAGGTCGAGCCGCTCCGGCAGCAGGCGGAAAAGGCGCAGAAATATCTGGTGCTGCGCGACGAGCTGAAGGGCATGGAGATCACGGTCTGGCTCGATTCGCTCAAAAAGATCGCCGCGAACGCGAAAAAGGCGGAGGAGGACTATGCCTCCGCAGCCTTCATTCTGGAGCAGGCACACAGTGAGCTCAGCTCGCTCTATGCCGCCTCGGAGCAGCTCTCGCTGGAGCTGAACCGCGAAAGCCTCGTGCTCGAGGAAAAGCGCGACGCGATCTCCGCCTCAGAGCTGGAGCGTCAGCAGGCGCAGGCGGATCAGACGGTTTTACAGGCATCGATCGACAACAACAAAACGAATATCGACCGCGTGCGGCAGGAGCTGGCCGATCAGGAGAGCCGCAGCGGCGGCATTGCCGGGCAGATCGAGGCCCAGCAGGCGCGCATCGGGGAGATCGGCGTTCAGCTGGCGCAGATCGACGAAAAGCTCCGCGCAGCGCTCGAAGAGAGCAAAAAGCTGACGGAGTCGAACGACGAGACGGCGGGAAAGCTCCTCAGTCTGCGCGCGAATCATGCGCTGCTGACCTCGGAGGCAGCCGGACGGCGGGCGGAGATCAGCTCCATCCGGACGGCACTTTCGGACATCCTCGAACGGAAGCAGGCGCTGGAAGCGGATCATGCATCCGCGCTGGCGCGCCGGGAGGATGTGGAGAAGCAGGCGGCGCAGTGCGAAAAAAGCCTTGCCGAGGCGAAGGAAAACGTCACGGCGGCGAACAATATGATCGCCGGCTATTCGCTTCGCCTGAAAGCCCGGACGGAAAAGCGCGACGGGCTGAAAAAGCAGGTGAGCGATACCGAAATCCAGCTGGGAACGGCGGATTCGAAGCTGCGGATGCTGCGCGAGATGGAGCGCGATTTCGAGGGCTTTTCCAAGGCGGTCAAGCTCGTGATGCAGGAGTCCGCGCGCGGTGCGCTTCGCGGCGTACACGGGCCGGTCTCCGCGCTCATCCATACGGACGACGAATTCACGACGGCCATCGAGACGGCGCTTGGCGCAGCGATGCAGAATATCGTTGTGGACACGGACAACGACGGCAAGGCCGCCATTCAGTTCCTCAAACGCCGCGACGGCGGCCGGGCGACCTTCCTGCCGCTCGGCTCCATCTCCGGAAAGCGGATGGCGGACAATGAGTTCCGCACGCAGCGCGGCTTTGTCGGCATTGCGTCGGCGCTGGTCACGTTTGAGGCAAAATACGAGAGCATTGTGGAAAATCTTCTGGGCCGGACGGTCATTGCCGAGACGCTGGACGATGCGGTACGGATGGCGAGAGCCTCCGGCAGCCGCGCGCGTATCGTCACGCTCGACGGGCAGGTCATGAATCCCGGCGGCAGCATGACGGGCGGCTCTGCCTCCCGCAGCGCGGGCGTGCTGTCCCGCGCCAACGAGATCGAGCGCCTGCAAAAGCAGAAGAGCACGCTCGAGACGCAGCGGAAAACGCTTTTGCAGGCGTATGGAGAGGCGGCGGAAAGCGCCGCGAAAACGGAATATGAGCTGACGACGGTGCAGGGCCAGCTCCGCGAGGCGGAGGACGAGGCGCTGCGCCGGACAGAGGAACAGAAGCAGGTCCAGCTGCTGCGGCAGGCGCTGGAGGAAAGCCTTGCGAGCTATGCCTCGGAGCTTTCGCGCATCGAAAGCCGCACCGGAAGCGACGAGACGAAGGTGCAGACGCTTGAAAGGCTGGCGAAGGAGACCGAGGAAAAGGCTGCCGCGCTGAGCGCGCAGATCGCGTCGCTGGAGCAGGGCCAGAGCGCCGTTTCCGAGCAGGCGGAGGCGCTGGCCGGGAAGATCACGGCGCTGCGGCTCGACGCGGCCTCCAAAGAGGCCGAGCGCGAGTCTGCGCAGGAGAATGTGCGCCAGCTTCAGACGCTTTGCAGCGCCATGGAGGGCGACCGCACGCAGAAGGAGAAGCTGATCGCGGAATACGAGGCGCAGAGCGCCGAAATGGAGCGGCAGCTTGCCGCCTCGCAGGAGAAGATCGCGCAGCTGGAGCAGGAGACCGAGCGCCGCCGTCAGGCACTGCGCGAGGCCGCAGACCACCGCGCCGCCATTGAGGCCCGGCGCAATCAGACCGAAAAGCAGGCGCAGGAGAAGAACCAGAGCATCCTGCTGATGGAGCGCGAGTCGGCCCGCCTGGAGCAGAAAAAGGCGACCAGCGAGCTGGAGGAAAAGCAGCTTCTGGACAAGCTCTGGGAATCGTATGAGCTGACGCCCTCGACGGCGGAGGAGCAGGCGGCGGAGGTCGAGAGCATCCCCGCCGCGAACAAGCGCATCACGGAGCTGCGCCGGAAGATCTCTGCGCTCGGAACGCCGAATCTCGGCGCGATCGACGAATACGCCCGCGTGAACGAGCGCTATACCTACCTGACCGGCCAGCGCGACGATGTGCTCCACGCACGCGGAGAGCTGGAACACATCATCCAGTCCATAACCGGAGAAATGACGGAGATCTTTGTCCGGGAATTTGAAAAGATCAACGAATATTTCGGAAAAACCTTTACGGAAATGTTCGGCGGCGGCAAGGCGTCGCTGGTGCTGGAGGATCCGTCGCAGCCGCTGGAATGCGGCATCGAGATCCGCGTCCAGCCGCCCGGAAAGCAGGTCAAGACCATCACGCTGCTCTCCGGCGGCGAGAAGGCGTTCGTGGCCATCGCGCTTTACTTTGCGATTTTGAAGGTGCGGCCCACGCCGTTCTGTATGCTCGACGAGATCGACGCGGCGTTGGACGACCGGAATGTGGAGCGCTTCGCGCTCTATCTGCGCAACCTGTGCGACAAAACGCAGTTCATCGTCATCACGCACCGGCGCGGCACGATGGAGGCCTCGGACGTGCTCTACGGCGTGACGATGCAGGAGCAGGGCGTTTCCAAGATCCTGCACATCCGCCTCGGCGAAATGGAACAGCAGCTCGGGATCACGGGCTGAAATATAACAGACAGAGGAAAATTACATGGGATTTTTTGAAAAATTGAAGCAGGGCCTGACCAGAACGGCCAACTCCATCGGAAGCGTGTTCACCGCCTCCGAGCTGGACGACGATTTTTACGACGAGCTGGAAGAGAGCCTGATCCTCGCCGACATCGGCGTGGAGACGGCGACGAAGGCCGTCGGGCGGCTGCGCGCGGAGGCGAAGTCACGCCGCCTGAAAACGGCGGAGGACGCCCGCGCCTGCCTGCGCGAGATCCTCGCGGAGATGCTGAACGTCGGTGATCCGGCGCTGCGGCTCGATACGCGGCCGTCCGTGGTGCTGGTGATCGGCGTCAACGGCGTCGGCAAGACCACGACCATCGGCAAGATCGCAAATCAGCTCCGCAGTCAGGGCAAGAAGGTACTCCTCTGCGCGGCGGACACGTTCCGCGCGGCGGCGGCGGATCAGCTCGAGGTCTGGGCGGAGCGCGCACATGTGGATATCATCCGGCAGGACGAGGGCGCAGACCCAGCGGCGGTCGTCTTTGACGCCATCGCGGCGGCCAAGGCGCGCGGCTCGGACGTCATTATCTGCGACACGGCCGGACGGCTCCATAATAAGCAGAATCTGATGAACGAGCTTGGCAAGATCTCCCGCATCCTTTCCCGGGAGCTGCCGGAGGCGTCCAGAGAGGTGCTGCTGGTGCTGGACGGCACGACCGGTCAGAACGGCCTTATTCAGGCAAAGCAGTTCCAGGAGATCGCGGGCGTGACGGGTATCGTCCTGACCAAGCTCGACGGCACCGCCAAGGGCGGCATCGTCATTGCGGTCGCCGACGCGCTCCAGATCCCGGTCAAATACGTCGGTGTGGGCGAAAAGATGGACGATCTGATGCCGTTTGACGCGGATGCGTTCGTAAAGGCCCTGATCGGCTGACGGAGGGACGGCAATGAAAGCGGTACTGGCAAGCAAAAATCCGCACAAGCTGGCGGAGATCCAAGCGATCCTGAGCGGCCTCGGCGTCGAGGTCGTGATGGAATCCGAGCTGGGATTGGACATCGACGTGGACGAGACCGGCACGACCTTTGAGGAAAATTCCCGCCTCAAGGCGGAGGCGGTCATGCGCGCGGCAAATATGCCTGCCATCGCGGACGATTCCGGGCTGATGGTGGACGCGCTGGACGGCGCGCCGGGCGTGCATTCCGCGCGCTACGGCCCGAAGGGCCACGACGGAACGGACGACGAGCGCATCGCGTTCCTGCTCGAAAACATGAAGGAGGTGCCGGAGGCGGCGCGGACGGCGAAATTCGTCTGCGTCATTACCTGCCTCTGGCCGGACGGACGGGAGATCGTCGCGCGCGGCGAATGCCCGGGACGCATCCTGTACGAAAAGCACGGCGCGGGCGGCTTCGGCTACGATCCGGTGTTTTATCTGCCGGAATACGGCATGACCTACGCCGAGCTTCCGCCGGAAAAGAAAAACGAGATCTCGCATCGCGGAAACGCGCTTCGGGAGTTTGTAAGACTCTATAAGGAGAAGCATTATGATGACAAGTAAGGAGCGCGCCGAGCTGCGCGCACAGGCAAACACGCTCGATACCATTCTCATGGTCGGCAAGGGCGGCGTATCGGAAACGCTCATTGCGGAGGCGGAAAAGGTGCTCGACGCGCGGGAGCTGGTCAAGGGACGTGTTCTGGAATCGGCCATGATGAGCGCGCGGGAGGTCTGCGACGCGATCTGCGAGCAGACCGGCGCCGAGGGCATTCAGGTGGTCGGAAACAAGTTCGTGATCTACCGCAAGTCGGAAAAGCTGGAACGCGAACGCAAGGCGCAGGCGCAGCCCAAGGCGCTGAAGCCCGCGAAGAAAAAGGTCAATCCCGTGAAGGCCGGTATCCGCAGCCGCCGCAAGGCGGCCAAGGAGGAGCGCGAGCGCCGCGACAAGTATTTCCATGACGCGGCGGTGCAGGCGGCCATCGAACGCAGAAAGCAGCAGAGCCGCGGAGAGTAAGGACGCCGCCGGAAGTAACGGAGGGAACGCTTTGGCGAAGATCGGAATTTACGGCGGAAGCTTCAATCCGCCGCATCTGGGGCATATCCGCGCGGCGGAGCAGACGCGCCGCCTGCTGGGGCTGGATCGTGTGATCCTCGTCCCGGACGCCATCCCGCCGCACAAGCGGCTGCCGGAGGGCTCTCCGGACGCGCAGACGCGGCTGCGGCTGGTGCAGCTCGCTGCGCAGGACGCGGAGGGGCTGGAGGTCAGCGATATCGAGCTTCGGCGCAGCGGCCCGAGCTATACCGTGGATACTTTGCGGGAATTCCACGCACAATATCCGCAGGACGAACTTTTTCTGCTGATGGGCACGGATATGTTCCAGTGCTTCGATCAGTGGCGCGGGCCGGAGCAGATCGCGCAGATGGCGCGGATCGTCTGCATGTACCGCACGCAGACCGGAGATGCGCTTGCGCAGACCCTGCGGGAACAGGCGCGGCAGTTCGAGAAAAGCCTTGGCTGCCGGACGGTATTCGCAGAAAATCAGGCGCTGGAGCTTTCCTCGACGCAGGTGCGGAGGCTGCTGTTCTTCGGCTGCGGCGCGGACTGCGTCCCGGAGGCCGTCATGGCGGAGATCGGACGTCTCGGGCTGTACGGGCTGGGAAGCAGTCACAGGGGGCTGGATATGCGGCGCCTCGAACAGACCTGCCGCCCGCTTTACAAGCCGCAGCGCTGGATCCATGCCGAGGGATGCAGCCGGACGGCGGCGGCGCTTGCGCGGAAATACGGCGCGGACGAGACGGCCGCGGCCAGGGCGGGCATCCTGCACGACATGACCAAGGCGCTGACGCCGGAGCAGCAGGCGCAGTTCTGCCGCCGGTATGCACTGGAGATCACACAGGACGAGCAGATCAGTCCGGAGCTGCTGCACGCGAAAACAGCCGCTTACGCGGCGGAGCACATATTCGGAGAAGCGCCGGAGATATGCGGCGCGATCCGCTGGCATACGACCGGAAGGCCGGATATGACCACGCTGGAAAAGATCATCTACATCGCCGACTATATGGAGCCAAGCCGGGATTTCCCGGGTGTGGAGGCGCTGCGCGAGATGGCGCAGCTCGATCTGGACGGGGCCGTCCTGCTGGCGCTGGAGCAGACGCTGCGGCATTTGCAGGCGCTTGGCCGTCCGGCTGCCGGGGACTCTGAGGAGGCGAGGAAATTCCTTTTACGAAACGGAGTCTCCCTGGATGAAATTTTACGGCGGAAGAAGAAAACCGACCCATCTGCAAAATGACGGACGGCTGACCGGAAAGCAGCGCGGCGCGATCGGCATCGCGGTCTCGCTGCTGGTGCTGGCCGGAACGCTGTTTGCAATTTACCGCGCAGCGGTGCGCCCGCCGGAGCGGAGCGTTCCGGCGCTGACTGGCCTGAAGGAAGAAAGCAGCCCGGCGGAGCGGATGCAGGCATCCGCCCCGGAGGCGGAGGAAGCGGCGGCGCTCCCGGCGCAGACGCCTGTCAGCCACAGAAGGGGCGTTTACAACATCCTCCTGTGCGGCACGGACGGCGACGGGCTGCGTACCGACACCATCATGCTCGGCCATCTGGACGAGCGCAGCGGTGCCGCCGCGCTCCTGAGCATACCGCGCGATACGCCGCTCCTGACGGAGGACGGACGGCTGCAAAAGCTCAACGCCGTCTATGCCGGCGGCGGACATGCCGGAATGCGGCGGCTGAAAAAGGAGGTCGGAAGGCTTCTCGGCTTTGAGCCGGACGGCTATGTCCTGATCGATCTGGACGCCTTCCGGCGGACGGTCGATCTGCTCGGCGGCGTCTGGTTCGACGTGCCGCAGGATATGGACTATTCCGACCCCGCGCAGGCGCTGGAGATCCATCTGAAGGCTGGAAAGCAGTGGCTGAACGGGGAAGAGGCCATGCAGCTCGTGCGCTACCGCAGCGGCTACGCGACGCAGGACATCCGCCGCACCGAGGTGCAGCAGCGGCTTCTGCGTCAGCTGGCGCGGCAGTGCCTTTCGGCGGAGAATCTGCCGAAGCTGCTGCCGGTCGCCAGAGTTTTTTATGAAGAAACGCTGAGCGACCTCACGACCGGGAACCTGATCTATCTGGCGGCGAAGCTTTGCCGCTGCGACCTCGGGAGCCTGACGTGCTGCACATTGCAGGGCGAGGGCGTGACGGTGGGCGGCGTGAGCTATTATCCGCTGTATGCGGGAAAGCTTCTGGAAACGGTCAACCGGTCGTTCAATCCCTACGACGTGCCGGTCACGGAGGACCGCGTCAGCGTCGTTACGCCGGAGGCTGCGCGGGCAAAGGAAAATACACGGACAAAAACGCAGCCGCCTCCGGCAGAGACGGAGCCGGAGACGCATACAGAACAGAAAAATATACCGCTGCCGAACGACCCGGCGCTCTGGGCCGGATGAACAGGCAGAAGAAAGGAAGAAATAACATGAGGACAGCAAAAGAGGTCGCGGCAATCGCGGCAAAGGCGCTCGACAGCAAAAAGGGGATCGATCTGAGGCTCATCGAGATCAGCGACATTTCCACGCTTGCGGATTATTTTCTGATCTGCACCGCCAGCTCCAATACCCATGTGCGGACGCTCTGCGACGCGGTGGAGGAAGCGATGGACGAGGCGGGCGAACCGATGGTGGGACGCGAGGGTCATCGCGGCGGAACGTGGGTCGTGCTGGACTTCGGATGCGTCGTCGTGCATGTGTTCACCGAGGAAACGCGTGCGTTCTACGATCTGGAGCGCCTGTGGCAGGATGGAAAGCAGGTCAGCATGATTTCGCTTCTGAACGAGGGCTGAGCATTTTTCCCTTGGGTGTATTCTTCCAACTCCCAACACACCCGGACAGCGGGC
>OMBO01000145.1_pt1 | contig 71582 bp, 63 predicted proteins | sample 1644901 | NCBI WGS metagenome assembly OMBO01 (sample SAMEA103958144, study PRJEB25191) | human gut metagenome | reverse complement strand
CGATTATTATGCGGGGTAGGTGATAACAGGTGCGGGTATGGCTCTATGCGCGGCTATCAAACGATGATGACCAAGAGATGAACTCTTTGCTGAATCAGCAAGAAATCTGCCAGGCATTTGCCGAGCAGCACGGGTACACCATTGTGGGACAGTCCTTTGATGACAATGTAAGCGGCATGAACTTTGACCGCCGTGGGCTGGACGAACTCATGGCGGCTGTGGACGCTGATAAAATTGTCGCTGTCATCGTAAAAGACTTATCCCGGCTTGGCCGCCATAGGACCCAGACCGCATTGTTCATCGATTACCTGCGGGAACACCAGGTGCGCGTGATCTCTGCCACGGAGGGCGTCGATACATTCCGCGACGAAGATGACTTGATCATCGGTATCCGCGGCCTGATGAATGATTATTATGCGAAGGATATTGGCAAAAAGATCCGGGCGGGATACCGACAGAAACAGAAAGACGGCATCGTGATCACGCCGCCCTTCGGCTACTGGAAAGACAAAAACACGGGGCAGATCAAGGTTGACACAGAAGCGGCGGTCACAGTGCAGCTCATCTATTCTCTGTACTTGCAGGGTTGTGGGCAGAAAGAGATCGCCCGGCGGCTTAATACCGCGGGGCGAAAGACACCGGCACAGCTCCGGGCCGAGCGGTGCGGCAGAGAAGTACGACAAACGCACAAAACCCGTGACGGCCAGTTCCTATGGACATACTCCAGTGTGAAAAACATTCTGGTGGAGGAGGCGTATACCGGCGTGCTGAACAACCATCGCAGAGAATACAACAACGGTAAGGCCAAGCATATAGACAAAACCGACTGGTATCGTCATGAGGGATTCTTTCCTGTAATTATAGGAAAACAGGAATGGGAGCAGGTACAGGCGTTACTCAAGCGGCAGGCACGGCCCGCAAACGGCAATCAGGCCAAGCACCGCTATGCGGGACTGCTGACCTGCCGGGAATGCGGGAATGCGTTCATTCCTATGATCCGCTGCTGGAACGGCAAGAGCCGTGTGGAATATGTATGCCGTGGGTATCATCGGAATGGAAAAACCTACTGCTCCTCCCACCGCATTCATGAGGAGGTGCTGGATGCAGCGGTGCAGGAGTATGCCGAAACTGTGAGGAAGCAGTGCGCTGAGGAACTAAAGAAGCTGGTACAGATGCAAAAAATGTGGGCGTTGAGGAAACCGATCCTCGACGCCCACATTTTGTCGTTGCAGGAGAAAGTACAGGAGCTGGAACAGGAAATAGATGAGATTGTGATGGAGAAGATAATCAAATCTGAAAATACAATTAAAGCTCCATTAGCCCGGTAACATGAGCCACAATGTCTTCAACCCATTCTGAATCGTGGCCGGCTTGTGCTGCAAGTCGTTCAAATTTAGTTCGAATAGTGTTTTCGTCACCGCGTTCATCAAACAGTTTAAAAAATCTTACCCACCATCTGGCTTCAATGCCAGCGAGCGATGTTGTCATTGCGTTTTTAACCCAGTCATCCATCAGACCAGTAATACGGGCAATTCTGCCAAAGTTTCCGCCCCGGTCGTCATGGACGATATCGGAGTATGTGGACCGTGAATCCGGGTAAGGATGGGTATCGGGGTGTTCAACAGGCTGTGCTGTAGCACTTCTGTTTTCCCAATATTCAGTTCGCATATCTGCGGCATATTTAGCTTGTTCAATAAACGGAGCTTCAAGAATCGGTTTTCCTGAAATAACATTTGAAAGAGACCATGGAAACACTGCAATTAAATCCCAAACAGTCATTGCATTTGCTGATGCCTTAAAACGGAAAGACGGTTCTTCTTCCTTGGCAAGTAGATACCAGCCCTTTAATTCAATGCCAATTAGAGGATCGCCACCATCATTAGACTCAAGTCTAACATCGGGAAAACTTTCCGCATACCGTTTGAACTCATAATCTGCCCAACGACCCTGGGGATCCCATATGGCTCGTGTTGCATTCAGAGTTTCAACTGTCTGGCTTTCGATAGCACCACCTAAAAGCGTATTCATCGCAAATAAATCTGTTGTCGAAATACCTTCAATGTTAATTGTTGAAACAAAATGCATAGGTACGGCATGCAAAGCCCGAACGACACCTTCACGCAAAGCGGTTCGCGCATCATCTTGAGGTAATTCGTATCTTGTAGGCATATTCTCTTATTCCTTCCGATAAACACCATATTCCCGGAAATGAGCATCTGCTTCGGAAAGCCTGGTTGATGCCAATTCAACAAAAGTTGGATCAACTTCAGCGACATATGCATTTCGGCCAAGAAGAGCTGATGCTACTGATGCAGATGCCAATCCGCCAAAAGGTTCCCACACAACGTCACCTTCGTTTGTTGTTGCTTCTACCTGCATAAGCATTAAATCCAGTGGTTTTTGATTCAAATGTGCTGCTGATTGCTGAGTAGGCTTATATGTTCTGGGGGCACTTCTTTCCATTGTTCCTTTTAAACGTTCAGCATCTGCAAGCGGGGGTCTACTCCAAACATTTGTGATTCCATTTTTGTGATGCCAAACAGCCCGAAGATCATCCCAATCCTTTGCAGTAATTGGAGATTTTCCATCAAGAGAAAAATAAGGCCTATTTGTTGGTTTCCCATGCTGAGTGCAATATGCAGCCATCTTTTCAACAGCTTCACCCGGAGGCCAATACCAGAGCCAGTCTGCCGTTAAATATTTCCGTGTCGCAGCGTTTTTTACACCACAAGCTTCGTTGGATCGATTTAAGGGAAGACCACTACGATTCCATTCCACACGCAACCAGCTCTTTGCATCTAATACTTGCCCGTCTTCGGTATCAAGAAAGAGCTTGCGGCGGTAAAGAGCGGCAACCTCTGTCACGACGGGGAGCTGTCGGATGGTTTTTCCGTTCACATTTCCTGCGATGTGCGCTAAGCCTTTATCCCAAATACCTAACTGCACATATTCCCAGCCTGTTGCTAAAAGCAGGGGATGGACTGTTGCCCAACCAACTTCGGTATTCCAAAACCAGAGGCTCGTAGACGGCTTAGCGACTTTAGCCCATTCTAAAATATGCGGTTGGTACCAATCTGCAAGACTTGCTGCATTCGTAGTATCTCCACGAAAACCACGAACACCATATGCGCCATCGGAAATAATCAAATCGGGCGCAGGCCAATTAGAATATATTTCGCATACATTTCCGTGATAAAGGTTATACATTTTATCAGCCATTTTGCCCTCCTTCTTGTAATTGGTGCGGGCATGGGGACTCGAACCCCAACGGATTACTCCACGAGAACCTAAATCTCGCATGTCTACCAATTCCATCATGCCCGCAAATATGAGCGGCAGAACTACCTGCCGCTATTTTATTCTCCTCTGATTTTTACACGGCGAGGAACCGAGGCGGAGCATAACGCTTGACCCGCATCTATAAAAACAGGATGAACCTGCTTTTACCCAAGAATGAGCACGGCGAATGATGGAGCGATAAACCCTTCACTGAGGTGACATCACCTAAATCCATCGAGTCTACCAATTCCACCACGCCCGCATATCCACGCCGTATTGTAGCACACTTCACGTCGGCGTGCAAGGAATGTTTTGCCTTTCCCCTCCACCCTATGCTATACTGTCATCAACAGTACACGAAAGGATGGTGCCCCATGAGCGAAAATGCCCTCGCCTTGGCGCGTCAGCACGCGCCCTGCTACATTTACTCCCGCGAGATCCTTACCGCACAGGCAGAGACTCTCCACAGGACCTTCCCCGGCTTTGATATTCTGTTCTCCGTGAAGGTCAACCCCTTCCCGCCGGTAATACGGCACCTTGCGGCGCTGGGCATCGGCGCGGATGCGGCCAGCGCGGGGGAGATCCGCCTGGCCGCGGAATGCGGGATCGCGCAGGAGGATATCTACTTCTCCGCAGCCGGCAAAAGCGATCGTGCACTGGCCGCCGCGTGGGATAACTGCCATCTGATCGCCGATTCTATCGGCGAGGTGCGGCGAATCGCCGCTATGGCCGCTGCCCGCGGCGAGACAAAGGCCATCGGCCTGCGCGTGAACCCCGCTTTCAGCATGGACGGCGGTACGGGCGGAACGTCCAAGTTCGGCATCGACGAGTCCGACCTCCCGGCACTGAAAACTCTGCTGCAAACGCTGCCGATAGCCGTCTGCGGCCTCCATATTCACCTGCGCTCCCAGAACCTCTCCGCGGACACTCTCGCCCGCTACTACAAAAACTGCTTCGCGCTGGCCCTCCGCGTCCGCGATATTCTGGACTGTGCCATCGAGTATATCAACTTCGGCGGCGGAGTAGGCATCGTTTACGACCCGGCGTGCCAACCGCCGCTGAACATGAGCACCTTGAAGCAATGTACGCAGGCCGTGGCAGAGGAAAACGCCCGTACCCTCCACGCACGGCTGCTGGTGGAGTCCGGGCGGTTTCTGACAGCACAGGCGGGAACGTACTATCTGCCTGTGGTAGACAAAAAGACGTCCCACGGCACCACCTATGTCATCGTAGAAAACTGTCTCAACGGCTTCCAGAAGCCCTCTCTTGCCGCCATGCTGCGTAACGCCGCCGGAGAAGGCCCCCTTGCGCCTCAGGAACCTCTGTTTACCGGCGAGACCGCCTTCCCCATCACCGCCCTGCCTGCGGAGGATACCGGCATCACCGAGACCGTAGACATCGTAGGAAACCTCTGCTGCGCCGCGGACGTGCTGGCTAAGAACTTCACCGGTCCGACGCTGGCGGTGGGAGATCTTGTGGCCGTGGGGAACACCGGGGCCTACGCCAGAACGCTGTCGCCGCTGCTGTTTTCCTCCCACGACGTCCCTGCGGAATTCTTGATCTGAAAAACAGGGCAGCCCGTTGGGCTGCCCTGCTTTCTTATTTCTCCCGTCTGATGGGCCGGATATACTTGAAGTACTGCCCCGGCACAAAGTAGAAATACGTCTTGACGCCCTGTTCACTTTTGACCATACCGATCTCTCCCAATCCAAAGATATAGCGATCGAAGGGATGGATGCGGGTGCGGAGCACTACGGGGCGGGGCCGGCGGCGGTAAACACCGGGGGTAACGCCGTAGAGCGCCTTGAAGGCGCGGGTAAAGGCCTCCTGCCCGGAAAAGCCGTAGTCCAGCGCGATGCCCAACAAAGGCCGGTCGGTATCGCGCACCTCCTTCAGGGCAAAGGCCAGGCGCCGCTGGTGCAGGTAGGTACGCAGGGACATACCCGCGATCTCGCGGAATTTATGGGTGGCGTGGTACTCAGAATAGTGCAGACGTGCCGCCAGCGCCCGCAGTGTCAACGCCTGATCGTCCCGGCGCATAATGGCGTCGTCCATCTCATTAACGACGGTCTGAATCAGCTGCTGCCATTCGTACATAGGCTTGCTCCCTTCTCTCGCTGTGAACAGAATACACCCTTTCCGCCCCAAATGTTTGATACGAGTTGCTGTTAAAACAGGGACGGCTCCCGCCGTCCCTGTCCGCTTATTCCACTTCAGCAGCCTCCGCCGGCTCCTCCTGCCCCTGCTTGGGCAGCTGCTCGGGCCACTTGGCCCAGGTCTGGCGGATATAGGGGATCATCTGATCCCGGGGCATATCCAGTGCCGCGGCCAGCTCGCCGTAGAGCTGGTCCTCAGCCCGCTTGAGATAGCGTTCATCCATCTGGCTGACCTTCTTACCATGGCGCAGGGCCCACGCCCGCTTGCGGCAGATACCGTGGATCATGGCGGCCAGCTCGGCGCAGTCACAGCGGAGCACCAGCTGGTGGTAGAAATCCTTGGCAGCACGCATACCGCGCTCGGCGGGCTTCTGCTCCGGCAGGACCGGCAGCGCGGCGATCAGTTTCAGCGCACAGTCACGGCTGATGATGGGACGCATGAGGACAGCGGTGTCCACCGGAGTCATAACGGTGCCGCCGCGGTACAGGGGAGAAAGATGATAGTAGACCTTGTCGCCGCCGTCATAGGCCAGACCGGATGGCCCTATGGACTCCACCCGGCAGACGCCCTCGCCGCCGTATACCACCAGATCACCCGCTGCAAACATCACACACGCTCCTTATCCGCAACATACATACACATATATACACAAAAAGGCACATGGCACACGACCATGCGTTCCCCTTTTGCTCACCATTACCTGACATCAGTATAACATATTCTGACGAAAAATGTAAGCACAAATTTTACCGTGACTGTCGATTTTCCCGGAAAGTTGTGATACAATGCAGGAAAACTTTTGCGAGGTGCAGCCATGAAAAAACCTGTCATCCATCCCTCCGCCTTTGTGGCGGACAACGCCACCGTCCGGGGCAGCGTGACCCTGGGCGCCAACAGCAGCGTGTTCTTCGGCGCGGTGCTGCGGGGCGACCGGGCGCCGATCACCATCGGTGCGGGCACGAATATCCAGGACAACTGTGTGGTGCACGTGGACTACGACCATCCGGTGACGGTGGGCGAAAACGTAACGGTGGGCCACGGGGCCATTCTCCATGGGTGCACCGTGGGTGACAACACCCTCATCGGCATGGGCGCCATCGTGCTGAACGGCGCGAAGGTCGGCAGCAACTGCCTGATCGGCGCGGGGGCGCTGGTACCGCAGAACGTGGAGATACCGGACAGGTCTTTGGCCTTCGGCTCCCCCGCCAAGATCAAAGGCCAGCTGGACGAGGCCGCCATTGCCGAGCTGCGGCAGGCGGCGCTGGACTACCAGAAGGAGGCCATTGCATACAAGACCGAGCAGAAACAATAAAAATATGCGCTCCGACCAAGAGCCGGTGCGCATGGCTGAAAAGCGGCCCCCGGCTGTGCCGGGGGCCGCTGACCGTTTAGACGACGGCAAAGAACTTGATGATAAACAGCAGGGAGATAATGTAGGTCAGGACAGACACATCCTTGGCACGGCCGGAGAACACCTTGATCACGGTGTAGGAGATCATGGCAATACCGATGCCGTGGCCGATGGAGCCGGAGATGGGCATTGCCAGCAGCATCAGGAACACGGGGACCACCTGATCCAGATCGTCGAAATCCACGTTCTTCAGGCCCTGGAGCATCAGGATGCCCACGTAGATCAGGGCGGAGGAGGTAGCGGCAGCGGGAATGACGGCCGCCACGGGCGCGATGAACATACAGGCCAGGAACATGAACGCGGCGGTCAGGCTGGTCAGGCCGGTGCGGCCGCCGGCCTCCACGCCGGAGGCGGACTCCACGAAGGTGGTAACGGTGGAGGTGCCGCAGCAGGCGCCGGCCACGGTGCCCACGGCATCGGACAGCAGGGCCTCCTTCATGTTGGGCATATTGCCGTCCTTGTCGGTCATGCCGGCGCGGGAGGCCGTACCCACCAGGGTGCCGATGGTGTCGAACATATCGATCATGCAAAAGGTGATGATCAGGCTGATCGCCGTGAACCAACCGATGTTGAAGAAATCAGCGAAGTCAAACTTGAACAGCGTGGTCTCCACCATATCATGGAAGGGCGGCAGGAAAGACGCACCCTCCAGAGAGGCAAAGGGATTGGTACCCAGGAAGATGAAGCAGCCGGCCCAGTAGATCACGGAAGCTACCAGCATACCCACCAGCACGGCGGCCTTGACGCCCTTCTTGGCCAGCAGGATGATGACAAACAGACCGATGAACATGGTGATGACCGTCAGCACCATCTGGCTGTACTCGGCACCCATGTGGTCCTTGATCACGCTGGGGGTCATGGCGCCGAAGAAGTCGCGCATGACATAGAAGGGTGAGGTATAACCGTTGCCCTCGGCATAGATGCCCACGTTGGAGCCCAGGCCGATGTTCATCAACATAAGGCCGATGGCGGGACCGATGCCCAGACGGACACCCAGAGGGATAGCGGTGACGATCTTATCACGAATGTTAAAAATGCTCAGCAGAAGGAAAACGATGCCCTCCACCAGAATGATGCACAGCACCGCCTGGAAGGCGCTGGTGTAGTCGGTGTTCAGCATGGCGGCCACATTGCCGGCGATGACGGCGAAGAAGCTGTTAAGGCCCATACCGGGTGCCATGACAAAGGGCTTGTTGGCGAGGAAGGCCATGACCACGGTGCCGATGGCACTGGCGATGCAGGTGGCCAGGAACACACCGTTCCACAGGGGTGTGCCCACGGCAAAGTTGGTCAGCAGGTTGGGGTTCAGGGCGATGATGTAGGCCATCGTCATGAATGTGGTGAGACCGGCCAGGATCTCCGTTTTGACGGAGGTGCCGTTCTCTTTCAGATGAAAGATACGCTCCATGTGATTTTCTCCTTTGTAAAATGCTGCACGCCCTCCGGCGCAAGCATCATCTTAACGCTTTTTAACTGGAAAAACAAGACTTTTTGTCAGGTCTTCTGAAATTTTTTCAGATGCCAGCCAAAAAAGCGCCCCCGGCGTGGCCGAGGGCAAGGAGGTGGGGGTGCCTCCTTCTGTTCTCAGGGGACTGTGTCAGCCGGGGTATAACTGACACGATGCTGATGAGATAGCAGCATGGGGTGCCGACCGGGACAGGTCAGCTTTCCGTCCGCATCCGGGGGCGCATGACAGGGGCGCTTTTTTCAGGAAAGCTTATTGGGCCGCGCGATCGGCCTGAATGAGCCGCTTCAGGGCCTCGACTCCCACCTGAACGGCGGAGGTGGTGTCCTCGCTCATATCCTGGTCCAGACCTGCCTTTTCCCGCTCCTGGTTCCAGACCACATGGAAGCAGCTGCCGCAGCGGCAGTTCAGGGCATCAGCCACCACAAAGAGGGCGGCGGACTCCATTTCACTGGCCTTGACGTGCAGGCGCTTCCAGGCCTCCCATTTGTTGAGCAGCTCATAGGATACAGGCATACGCTCGGGGCTGTGCTGGCCATAGAACGCGTCCTTGCACTGAACGACGCCTACCTGGGTACGCTTACCCAGCGCCTTGGCCGCCTGGACCAGTGCGGTGGTGACCTCGAAGTTCGCCACCGCGGGGTACTCGATGGGGGCATATTCCCGGCTGGTATGCTCAAAGCGGATCGCGCCGGTGGCAACCACCACGTCACCGCTGCGGACATCCAGCTCGATTCCGCCGCAGGTCCCTACGCGGATAAACGTGTCAGCGCCGATGTTGTGCAGCTCCTCCATGGCGATGGAGGCGGAGGGCCCGCCGATACCGGTGGAGCAGACGGAGACCTTCTCCCCCAGCAGTGTACCGGTATAGATGGTGTACTCACGGTTCTGAGAAACAAAATGCGCGTCGTCGAACAGCTCCGCGATCTTTTCACAGCGGCCGGGGTCGCCGGGAAGAATAACATAGCGGCCCACGTCGCCTTCGGCGCAGTGGATATGATACTGCTTTTCCAGCTTCTGCATGATATATCGTCCTCCATCTATGTTCAAGTCGTTATGTCCTAAGCAAATAACACGGTTCGTAATCAAACATTTACCCATCGCTGAGGTAGAAAAAATCATATCATGGTTTTTCGGAAAATGCAATACTTCCGCCACAAAAGATACGGCTTCTCCTGTACAAATGATGCAAAAGGCAAAAAGTGTCGGGGCTATAAAACCGCCCACGGCAAAACCTACGTTTGGCGGCGGCTGTTCTCCGCGCATGTGCGCGTGTTTTTGCGCGGATCGGCCGACGCATATGGGAAAAGGAGGAAAAAGATATGACAGATCGACTCGCTGCACTGGCGGCGGCAGTGATGCTGGCGGTGACGCTGGCGGCCTGCGGCGCGGCAGACGACAAGACAAACGGCGCCGCGCCGGACACCACACCCAACGGCAGCATCACCACACAGCCGGACACCAACGGCACGGACACCGGCAGCGCCAAAGATGATCTGAACGGCGGCCACAACGAAAGCGGCCGGGCGGATGAGGACGGACAGATGGACGGCACCGCGGAGACGCGGCAGTACGACCGGGCGCTGGCAGCGTCGCTCAGTCAGCTGATCCTAAACCGAATCGGCGAATGACAAAAGCGCGGCGGGCACAGGATGTCCGCCGCGCGGTTTTTACCGGCAGGACTTGCATTTTTCAAAAAATGGGATATTATATAGGTGAAAAACGTTCCCGCCCCTCTTTTTCGTCCTCTGAACGGCGAACGCGGGGCACGGAACAAAATTTACGCCGCAGTGGGCGGCAGAGAAAAGAAGGTTTTTACTATGACAAAGATCGACATCGTTTCCGGATTCTTGGGCGCAGGCAAAACGACCCTTATCAAGAAACTGCTGGCCGAGGCCTTCCCCGGCGAGAAGCTGGTACTGATCGAAAACGAGTTCGGTGAGATCAGCATTGACGGTGGGTTCCTGAAGGACTCCGGCGTGCAGATCAGTGAAATGTCCTCCGGGTGCATCTGCTGCTCTCTGGTGGGCGACTTCAACAAGGCGCTGAAGGACGTACATGAGCAGTTCCACCCTGACCGCATCCTCATCGAGCCCAGCGGCGTGGGCAAGCTCAGCGACGTGATCGTGGCGGTGGAGAACACCGTGAAGGACGTACCGGACATGAAGCTGAACAGCTTTGTGACCGTAGCGGACGCCACCAAGGTCAAGATATACATGAAGAACTTCGGCGAGTTCTACAACAACCAGATCGAGTCCGCCGGTACCATCATCCTCTCCCGCACCCAACGGCTGAGCCAGGAGAAGCTGGAGGCCGCCGTGGCGCTGCTGCGGGAGAAGAACCCCAATGCCGCCATTCTCACCACACCCTGGGACCAGCTGGACGGCATGACCATTCTCAGCGCTATCGAGAAGGTCTCTCTGGCGGACGAGCTGCTGGCGCATATGCGCGCTGAGCACGAGGCGGATGAGGCGGAGCACGAGCATGAGCACCACCATCACCACCATGACGAGGATGAGCACGATCATGACCATTGCTGCCATCACCATGACCATGATGATGACGATGACGACGACCATGAGCACTGCTGCCATCATCACCACGATGAGGACGAGCATGACCACGATCATCACCACAATCACCACGACGGCGAGGAATGCGATGATCCCCACTGCGGCTGCCACCATCACCATCATCACGCCGATGAGGTATTCACCAGCTGGGGCACGGAGACGGTGAAGGCCTACTCCGAAGCGGAGCTGGAGCACATCCTGACGGCGCTGGACAGCGGCGAATACGGCGCGATCCTGCGGGCCAAGGGTATCGTGGCTGCCGCCGACGGCGGCCAGTGGCTGCACTATGACTTTGTGCCCGAGGAGCACCAGGTGCGGCGCGGTCCGGCGGACTACACCGGCCGTATCTGTGTGATCGGCTCCCAGCTGAAAGAGGATAAGCTCTCTCAGCTGTTCGGACTGTAAGGAGTGGCTGACATGGATATTCCTGTTTACCTCATCGCCGGATTTCTGGACGCCGGCAAGACCGAGTTCATCAACGGCATCCTGCGGGACGGCTTCGCCGCCGAGGACCGGACGCTGCTGCTGTGCTGCGAGGAGGGCGAAAACGGCTATGATCCCAAGGTACTGGGCAACGTATTCACCTATACCGTGGAGGACGAGGACCAACTGACGCCCGACTTTCTGAAAAAGCTGGAAAAACAGTACCGGCCCAAGCAAGTCATCGTGGAGTACAACGGCATGTGGAGCATGGAGAAGCTATACCGCGAAGGACTGCCCGCCAACTGGATACTCTATCAGATCATGTGCCTGGTGGACGCCACGACCTTTGAGATGTATTTGAAGAACATGGGGCAGCTGATGATGGAGAAGATCACCAACTGCGATATGCTGATCTTCAACCGCTGCAATGAGCAGCTGCGCGCCCAGCTTCGCAGCCGCAACCTTCGGATGGCCAACCGCCGGGCGGATATCTACCTGGAAAACGAGGACGGCACCAGCGAGGAGTACGTCACGCCGGAGATGTCGCCCTTCGACCTGACCGGCGGCAAGCTGGAGGTGCCGGACGAGGACTACGGCATCTGGTATGTGGACATGATGGACAACCCGGGACGCTACGAGGGCGTGGAGGTGTCCTTCAAGGCGCTGATGTGCCACTCCAAAAAGTTCAAGGGCGTGCACTGCCCGGGGCGCTTCGCCATGGTGTGCTGCGACAAGGATATGCAGTTCCTGGCCCTGGTGTGCCGCGGCGAAGGGCTGGAGCAGTATAAGGACAAGCAGTGGGTGAAGATACACGCCACAGTGAAGAAGGAGGCCTGTGACGCCTATCAGGGCGAAGGCCCCGTGCTGTACGTCACCTCCATCGCCGCCACCACCAAGCCGGACCCGGAGATGGTGTCCTTCTGATCGCGATCCGTATATTTTCACCGCACAATTGCAGCGTGTATAGAAAAAGACCCGCCGATGGCGGGTCTTTTCAACTTGTTTCGGCCTCAGCGGACCAGCTGGATGGCAGCGGGGAGGTTTTCGATCTCCACGCGGGGCGCACTGGGGCAGTATTCACCGTCCAGGGACCAGGGGAGGTTCTCCTCCGTGGTCAGGGTAACGCGCCGGACATGGCGCAGTATCACGCCGGGATAGTCGTACTGCATACGGGTCATGGCGGTGATGAGGTTCTGCAGATCCAGTGCCGTCTTTGGCATACGGAGCAGCAGCAGTTCGAATTTTCCGTCGTCCATCCGTACACGGGAGGGATCCAGCTTCACCAGGCCGCCCAGGGAGGTGGAATTGCACACAGCGCCGAAAATGAACTCCCCCTCGAAGCGCTCACCATCGGCATCCACCGCGCAGCGGTAGGGCCGCAGGGAGTCCAGATCGCCCAGCCCCTCCAGAATGTAGGCAAAATGACCCAGGGCGTTCTTGGCCGCCTGGGTGGCGGAGTAGGAGGACCGGGTAAAGGCCCCAAAGGAGGCCACATAGGCGAAATAGCGGTCGTTATGCCGCCCCACGTCCAGGGGGCAGGGCGTGCCGGTGGCGGCCGCCTCTGCCGCGGCGGGCAGCATGGTGTGAAGATGCAGGCTCATGGCAAAGTCGTTGGTGCTGCCGCAGGGCAGATAGCCCAGCAGGGGCCGCTGCTCCAGCTGCATAAGCCCGGACAGCGTCTCGTTCAGCGTGCCGTCGCCTCCGGCACAGACCACCATGTCGTACTGCCCGCCCCACCGGGCGGTGATATCGCGGGCCTGGCCGCCCGCCTCGGTGATATAGGCCCGTACCAGATAGCCGGCACGGGAGAACTGCGCCACGGCATCGAACAGCGGGGCGCGGGATTTTGTCTTTCCCGCACGGGGATTGACGATAAACAAGAGCTTTTTCATAGGGACACCCTTCCATACCATCGTAATTCTCGCATTTTGCGCGGGGTTGTCCGAGTATGATACCACAGTTGCGGCGGGATTGCAATACACATTCCGCCGCGGGTGTTTGTGTTCGAAAATTGTTGCAAAACGCCGCGCATACGGGTATGATAGAAAAAACAGCAGTGGGAGGTCCTGCCATGAAGCGAACGCAGTATTTCAAATGGGGACTGACGGCCTTTTTGACCGTATGTGCCGTGCTGGTGTTCTACGACACCTTCTATCAGGCGGGAACGCTGCAGCAGTTCGTGTCCAAGCTTGCATCCATCCTGGCGCCGGTGCTGTACGGCTTTGCCATCGCCTATCTGCTGACACCCATCATGTCCTGTCTGGAACGGGCCATCGCGGCGCTGTGGAAAAAGCTCTTCAAAAAAGAGCTGAAGCAGCCGTCAGGCGCGCTGCGGCTGGTGAGCATCCTGCTGACCGAGGCCGTGGTCCTCTTCCTGCTGTATCTGCTGATGAGCGTGCTGGTGCCCCAGGTGGTGGACAGCGTGACCACCCTCATCAACAACGCCGAGTCCTACTACCGCAAGGTCTATCGCTGGGCCGACGACCTTCTGGAGAGCGACAGTGGGATCGGTGTCTGGCTGGCGGGGCTCATCACCGAGCGCTATACCGACGGCATGGCCTTTTTGACCGACAAGGTGCTGCCCTGGGCCCAGAAGGCCATTGTGCCACTGACCAACGGTATCTGGAGCGGCATCCGCGGGGCAGTGGGCTTTGCCCTTGACCTGATCGTGGGCATTATCGTGTCCATCTACCTGATGGGTATGAAGGAGAAAAGCCTAGCCCGCTGCTGCAAGGCGGTCTACGCCGCGCTGCCGGAGGGAAAAGCCGACGCGGTCATGCGCGGCACCCGGCGGGTGAACGCTATTTTCTCCGGCTTTGTCCGCGGCAAGCTGCTGGACTCCCTCATCATCGGCATCCTGTGCTTTATCTGCTGCTCCATCCTGAAAATGCCCTACACCCCGCTGGTCAGCGTGGTGGTGGGCGTGACCAACGTGATCCCCTTCTTCGGGCCCTTCCTGGGTGCGGTGCCGTCGGCATTCCTGATCCTGCTGGTCAGCCCCAAGCAATGTCTGGTGTTCGTGATCTTCATCGTGATCCTCCAGCAATTTGACGGCAACATCCTGGGGCCCAAAATTCTGGGCGACGCCACGGGCATCTCCAGCTTCTGGGTCATCGTGGCCATCCTGGTGGGCGGCGGCTTCGCCGGCGTGCTGGGTATGTTCATCGGCGTGCCGGTGTTCGCCTGCATACAGGAACTGCTGAAATTCCTGATGGACCGCCGGCTGCGGAAGCGGAATATGCCCACGGAGGCCTACGCCTATGTGGGTCGGGCCAAGGATTCCCCGCCGGAGGACACGCCCGCGCCCGAACCCAAAGATCCCGCGTGATATGGCAGGTAGGCGGGCACGCAGCCCGCCTGCCTTTTCTTTGAAAGGAGCACCTCCATGACAAAAGACCTCTACGATAAGCTGATGGTCTTCGGCAACGACCGGGAGCCGTTTCTCGCCCACAACTTTATGCGGACCACCGACCTGGATGACGGCACCGCCACCGTAACGCTGCCCATGCACACCGAAAGTCTGAACCGCTGGGGCGGCGCCCACGGCGGCATCCTGTTCTCGCTGTGCGATGTGGCCATGGGCATGGCCATTATGACGCTGCGGCAGGAGATGGTAGTCACCGTGAACGCCACCATCGATTATCTGTCCGCCGCGGCCGCCGGCAGCACCCTGACCGCCGTGGGCAAGGTGGACCGCCTGGGCGGCAAGCTGGCCTTCTGCTCCGCCGAAATGACCGACGAGACCGGCAAGGTCATCGTCCGCGCCCACTGCGTCATGTGCTTCACCGGCAGGGCGCTGCCCCTATGAGCCGCCGCGCCCTGTGCCGCTGGTGTATTGCACTGGCGGTGTTCTTTGCCGCGTATTTCGTCCTGCGCACCAGCCGCGCGGCCATGAACTGGCTGTGGTACGGCGCCGTGCTGCCGGCAGAGCAGTGGCTGGGGCGGCTGTGTGGAAGGTTGACGCTCTCCGTAGGTGAGGTCCTGATCTTGACGGCGGTGTTCTGCGCCATACTGTGGCTGGCCAATGTGCCCCGGCGCATCATCGCCGCGTGGGGCCGCCGTTGGGGCATGGCCCTGCGCCTGACGCTCACCGCCCTCTGCGCCGTGCTGACGGTGTACGCCGGCTTTTGCCTCACCTGGGGTATCGGGTACAATACCGACAGCTTCCAGGAGAAAAGCGGCATCCATGCCCGGCCTTCCACGGCGGAGACGCTGGCGGAGGTAACGGCCTATTTTGCCGGCAATCTGGCCGCCTGCGCCGATGACGTCCCCAGAGATGAAAGCGGTGTCTGCACGCTGGACCGGCAGGCGGTGCTGAACCGGAGCGCCTCCGCGCTGGATGTGCTCTGCGGCGAGTTCCCGTTCCTGCGGGCGGAAACGGGCGGTGCCAAGGGCTTCGCCTGCTCCCGGGCGCTGAGTGCCCTGCGCTTCACCGGGTTCTACTTCCCCTTCACCGGCGAACCGAACGTCAACATGGACAGTCCGGCGGCCTTTCTGCCGGCCACTGTATGCCATGAGCTGGCCCACCAGCGAGGCGTCACGGCGGAGGAGGAGTGCAATTTCATCGGCATACTGGCCGCTGTCCGGTCAGAGGACGCAGGGTACCGCTACTCCGGCTGGCTGACGGGGTTCGGGTATCTGTCCAACGCCCTGTACAGCGCTGACCGGGAGGCGTGGCAGGTCATACGGGACGCCCTGCCGGACACGGTGGTGACCGACCTGCGGGCGGACAACGCCTACTGGGCGCAGTTCCGCGGCGTCGTCTCAAAGGTCTCGGACACCGTGTATGACAGCTTTCTCAAGAGCAACGGCGACACGGACGGCAGCAAGAGCTACGGCGTGGTCACGGACCTGCTGGTGGCCTATTTCGGATAAAAAATATTCCCTTAGGCCAGTTGGCCTAAGGGAATATTTTTTATTGGCCCGTTTGGTCCGGCGAAGCCTCCGAGCAGTCTATTGGGATCATCCTAGTGCTCATACGCTCCAGCACGATAATATGATACAGCTCTTCCGCATTGGACGCATCGGCAGATTGCCCCCAGTGCGTTTGCAGCCCTATCCGAAGCGTCTCCCCGTCCGGCGTATGCCAGAGCAGCGCCGATGCGTAGACATTGCCGTTTTCATCGGATCGCATTTCGACCTCTACATCCGTTCCCGGCTGCGCCCTCCCGTTGACAACGGGAAATGTCGTCTCATAGCGCCCGTCGCCGGTGCGGAGGGTGACCTTGCCGTTTTCCAGACATACGCTCCCATATATCATGCCGTCCCGGTAGTCATCGACGACATACACAGCGTTTCCCTCACTGATCCATACGCTTTTGCAGACGCCCTGCGTATAGGCCGCCCGATACTGTCTGACACCATGGATATCCGTGGGCCATTTTACTCCGTCCTCATATGTCCAGTTCCATGTGTATGTAGAGAATTCCAGATTGTTAAGGCCCTCCGCCCTGCTGTCACAGTCAAGCCAATGGTAAGTAAATTCGTCACCGTGCCTTTGAGTATACCGCCATGTCGTATCATCCCAATCAACAGAGGGATCTCCACTCTCATACTTGCTGTACCAGATATGCAGGTTTCTCCCCAGCTTAAAGATATCCACCGCATCATTAATGGCACCCAGCGTTTTCCCGTCATAATCGATGTCCTGGTAGTAGGTATAAAGCTCGTCCTCGCGCACCATATCGCTGTAGGAAGCGTCGTAGGGCAGCAGCACGTCGTAGTAATACGGTTCTATGACCTCCTCGCAGAGCTGCCGCATCATGGGATCCAGCGCCAGCGCCTCCAGACCGGGGATGTCCTCCTCCAGCAGCGCCTCGCTGACCGCGTCCAGATAGGCGCACTGCTCCGCCGTCAGCGCGGCGCGGGGCGTGTTGTCCGTCACGGCGGCGCCCCAGCACGACAGGCCGATGGCCACCGCCGCGGCCCCGGCCACCAGCATGGCCGGAAGACTGCGGCGCTTCTTCTGCGGCGGCGCGGTGTCGTCGCGGGATATCTCGTTCCCCGGCGCGGCCCACTCCCGCGGCGGCGCGGAGAACTCCGGCCTCGGCGGGGAAAATTCCGCGGGTGCCGGTGAAAATTCCTTGTCGTTCATGGCTTACTCCCGATCCAGCTCCACCCTGTGGACGGGGCAGGAGAGTCCCTCCTCCTCAAAGGCCATGAACAGCGTACGGTTCAGCAAACGCTGCGCCTTGTAAATGTTCTCCTCGTGTGTCTCACCCGCCACGCGGATCACAACGGCGCGATTTTCATAGTCCAGCGTCTGCACACCCAGATAGGCCGGGGCCTTGCTGAACAGGTCGGGGTGCTCCCGGTTCAGCTTCGGCAGCACCTCGCCCAGCACCTCCTCCGCCCGCGCCAGACTCTCCTTGTCATAGGGGACCGCCATGTCGCACACGGCGAAGGACAGGTCGTTGGATCGGTTGATCAGACTGCGGATATCGGAGTTGTTGATGATCTTCACGTTTCCGCCGGAGTCCATGATCTGCGTGGTACGGATGCCGATTTGTGTGACCGTGCCGCGGAAGTCGCCCACCACGATGATGTCGCCCACCTCGTACTGGTGCTCAAACAGCATGAATGTACCGGTGATCACGTCGGCGATCAAGCTCTCCGCACCGAAGCCGATGATCAGCGCCAGCACGCCGGCGCCGGCCAGCAACGCCCGCACATCCACGCCCACGATAGACAGCGCCCACAGCAGCCCCACGATGATCAGCAGATATCGGATAGCGCTGTCCGCCAGCGTGAACACGGTCTTGCCGTGGTTGCTGCTGGGCGACACTCTCTGAAATACGGCTCTGGCCGCCGCCGAAAACAGCACCAACCCGGAAAACAGTATGATCAGCCGTGTGCCGATGTTCCAGATCTGCATAAACAGGCCCGCGGGCACGGGCACCGCCGCCCGCGCTGCCAGGGCCGCCGCCAGCAGCACAGCGGCCAACCACGGCAGTACCTTTCCCGGTTTCTTTTTCATCTCGTTTTTTTCGTTTTCCATGATGTATTTCTCCCGTTTTTTATCCATATGATAAGCAGAAATTTAACAAAATTTCTACATACACAGAATACACCGCCTTGTCGAATGTGTCAATATATCGCGCGAAATATCCGAATATTTGTCCTTTTGCGTGAAAAGCACCCGCCCTGCGTTATGCAGGGCGGGCGCTTTTCTATCACGATTTACAGGCCCAGGCCGGGGATGTTCAGTCCGCCGGTGAGCGAGCTCATGGAGCTGTTCATGGCATCATCTGCCTGCCGAAGTGCCTCATTTACCGCAGAAATGACCAGATCCTGCAACATTTCCGCGTCCTCCGGGTCGATGACGTCGGGCTTGATGGTCAGCTTGGTCAGCTCCTTTTTGCCGGTGACCACTGCCGTTACCGCGCCGCCGCCCACAGAGGCGGTGAACTCCGTTTTTTCAACTTCTTCCTGCGCTTTTGCCATATCCTGCTGCATTTTCAGCAGTTTTTGCTGCATCTGCGCCTGCTGCTGCATCATCCCGGCGCCGCCGGTAAAGCCCCTGCGGGCGCTGTATCCCTTTGCCATATTCGTTTCTCCTTTATATCGATCTGTTCATTTTGCCAGTGTAAACTATCGGACATCTTATGCGCAGCATCGGTTTACCCATGTGTAATACCGATGCGCTCTTTGTGTAACATTGGTGTGCTCCATGTGAGACACCGGTGCGCTCAGCATGAACTGTCGGCTTATTTGATGCGAAAATTGTCCAGCTGTTTGGCGTTTTCCACCAACTCGTCCAGCTTGTCCCTGTGGGGAGCCGGCACCTCCCAGGGCGGCAGGTCCGGCGGGGCGGGCGGCGCCTCCTCCGGCAGGGGCGGGCGCTCATAGTCGTCCGCCGACGGGGCGGGCGTGGGCCGGGGCGCGGGGCGGACCGGGGCGCGCCGCACGGGCGCGGCGGGGCCGCCGCCTACGGTGAACTGCACCCGGACGGGGCGGCCCACATGGCGGCTGGTGACGCCGCAGAGCACGTCCTCGATGGCCTTGCGGCTGAGCTGCTGCTTCACCAGATCGTTGGCACAGGAAACGGTGAGCACATCCCCCTCCAGCGTACCTGTCGCCTGGTTCAGCCATACCCGGTCGGGGATGGTCAGCGGGCCTTTATAGTGCTCGATAAGCGCGGCCCAGACCTGACTGTCACCGCCGGCGCCGGGAGCCGCCGGGGCGCTCTCCGGCGCAGGCGTCGCGGGTGCGGGGGCCGTGGGGACCGGTGCGGGTTCCGGTGCGGGAGATGTCTCCTGCGGGATCGGAGACACTTCACGCCGGGGCGACGGAGTCGGCGCAGCCGCCGGACGGGCGGCGGGTCTTTCCGCCGGGACGACGCCCTTCTTCAAGGCGTCCTCCAGGGCAGAGACGCGGTCCGCCAGAGCCTCCGTGTCGTTGGAAAGGCTCTCGTCGCACAGACGCAGCAGGCACAGCTCGGCATCCGTTCGCTGGCGGATGCTCCGGGGCAGGGCCGCGGCGGTGCGCTGGATGGTATCGGTCATATAGAGCAGGCGGCGCATGGGGATCTCCGCCGTCAGTTCAGAGAGGGTCTTGCGGTCATACAGGCCGCCCAGCAGGGCGGCGCCGCCCTCCGGCGCGGCGGCCAGAACGGTCATGTCCCGGCAGAGATCGCTGAGCTCACCCAGCAGCGCGCCCACATCCTTGCCGCCCCGGTACAGCTGGTCCAGCAGCGCCAAAGCGTCGCCCCCCTGACGCGCCAGGAGCAGGCGCATGAGCTGCACCGTCTGGGTACTGCCGGCCAGTCCCAGCGTGTCCAGCACGCTGCGGCCGTCCACGACCGCGCCGGCGGCACGGCACTGGTCCAGCAGGCTGAGCGCGTCGCGCAGCGCACCGTTGGCCATGCGGGCCAGCAGGTCCGCCCCGTCCGGGGTCAGGTCGATGGCTTCGGCCTTCGCCACCTTCAGCAGCTGCTGCTCCATATCGTGGGGCAGGATGCGCTTGAAGTTGAACCGCTGGCAGCGGGAGAGTATGGTGGCCGGGACCTTCTGGATCTCGGTGGTGGCCAGAATAAACAGCAGGTGGGCGGGCGGCTCCTCCATGATCTTCAGCAGGGCGTTGAAGGCGTCGCGGGAGAGCATATGCACCTCGTCGATGATGTAGACGCGCTTTTGCAGCACCGCCGGCGGGTAGACGGCCTCCTCCCGCAGGCTGCGGGCGTCGTTGACGCTGCCGTTGGAGGCGGCGTCCAGCTCCGTCACATCCAGCAGCGAGCCGTCGTCAATGCCGCGGCAGGCGGCGCACCGGTTGCAGGGCGCGCCGTCAATGGGGTGCTGACAGTTGACGGCCTTGGCCAGAATACGGGCACAGGTGGTCTTGCCGGTGCCGCGGGTACCGGTGAACAGGTAGGCGTGGCCCACCTGACCGTCGGCCACCTGGCGCTGGAGCGTATCGGTGATGTGCTGCTGGCCCACCACCTCGGAAAAGGTCTTGGGCCGGTATTTGCGGTACAGCGCCTGGTACATGGGCACACCTCCCTGCCGACAAACAAAATAAACGAGTCCTCCGCCGTGAGCCACAGGGCCGGCACCCTCGCGGCACATGGATGATCCCTCTTAATGCTGCTCGGTTCCCCGCCTGACATGATTCGTGGGTATCCATTGCGCGAGACCGGCCCCGCAGCTCACGGCGGAGGACAAGTTCGTGAGATACATTCTACTACAATTCTTCCGCGATGGCAACTGTTTTTTGCCGCCTGTTTCGCTTTTGCTTTTATTATACCCTCTGTTGACAAGGGCAGAGACGAAAAAAGACGGCGCTGAAGCGCCGCCTTTTTTTCGGTAAAAGGAGAGAGAAATACAATGGGTGGGTATCCTTTCGGATGAGCGTATCATACACGCATCCGGGGCGGAAGTCAACAGGCTTGATAAAGAATTAACAAATCATTCACAAAGCGCGCCCGCCGTTCACAGATCGTTTACAGAGCCGCCCCTCTTCCCTATTGACAACAAAAAATATTGGTGCTACCATTTAGCACGCTAATAGTTTGTATGCTAAAAATTCAAAAGCAAAGAAGGAGGACCGCCATGAAATTCTGCTTTGACGAGCACCCGGCGCACTTCGGCGCGCTGTTCGGCTACTGCGATCACCAGGTGCATAAGCTGATGGGGCGGATGCTGAAGCGCTACGACGTATCGCCCATGCAGTGCCGGACGCTGATGTTCCTGCACGACGCGGAGGGCAGCGTGAACCAGAAAACACTGGAGCGCCACCTGATGATCAAGCCCAGCACGGTGAACGGCATCGTGGACCGGCTGGAGGAGAAGGGGCTGGTATACCGCACCGTCAGCGCCACGGACGGACGGTGCCGCATTCTGGCACTGACAGAGGAGGGCCAGCGGTTCCATGACGATTTCCAGACCGTGCTGCACCAGGTGAACGAACGGCTGGAGCGCGGCTTCACGCAGGAGGAAAAGGCGCAGTTCACCGCGTTCCTGCTGCGGGCGGGACGGAACCTGACCGACGAGGAGGAGGAAGCATGATAAAAAAATTGGCGCCCTATACCAAGGGCTACCGCCTGCTGATGCTGTTCGCCATCGCCTGCTCCGCCGGAGAGGCGGTGCTGGAGCTGACGCTGCCCCAGGTGATGAGCGACATCGTGGATATCGGCATCGCCAACGGAGACAGAGGCTATATCCTGATGGCGGGGCTGAAAATGGTCATTATGGCGCTGCTGGCGCTGGGCTGCGGCGTGGGCGCTGCGGCACTGGCCGCCAAGGCGTCCATGGGCTTCGGCGCGGCGCTGCGGAAGGCGGAGTACGAGCAGGTACAGCGTTTCTCCTTTGCCAACATCGAGCGCTTCTCCACCGCCAGTCTGGTGACGCGGCTGACCAATGACGTGGCCTCGGTACAGATGACCACATTTATGGGAATGCGTATGCTGGTGCGGGCCCCCACCATGCTGGTGACGGCACTGGTGATGGCCCTGATCATCAGCACAAGGCTGAGCCAGGTCTTCCTGGTGGTCATTCCCCTGCTGGTCATCGCGGTGGTCATCGTCATCAAGCGGGTAGGGCCGTTCTTCACCTCTTTGCAGGGGGCCACGGACCAGCTGAACCTGGTGGTGCAGGAGGACCTGAACGCCATCCGCGTGGTGAAATCCTTTGTGCGTGAGGCACAGGAAAAGGAGAAGTTCACCCAGCGCAGTGAGAAGCTGCGAAGCATGGCCGAGCGCGCCTTCGGCTTTGTGGTGCTGTTCATGCCGGTGATGATGGTCCTCATGGGCGGCACCATCACGGCGGTCATGTGGATCGGCGGCCACTACGTGTGGGAGGGCACGCTGCTCTCCGGCGATCTGATCGCGTTCTTTACCTATTTGAGTGAGATACTGATGTCGCTGATGATGGTATCCGTGGTGCTGATGATGCTGACCCGGGCCATCGCCTGCGGCAAGCGTATCGCCGAGGTGCTGGAGGAGAAACCCCGCATCACCGACGAGCAGGCCGACCCGGCGCTGAAGGTGGAGGACGGCTCCATCCGCTTCGACCATGTGTATTTCAAGTACCACGACACGGCGGAGGCCTGGAATCTGGAGGACGTGAGCTTTATCGTACCCAGCGGGGCCACGGTGGGCATTTTAGGCGGCACCGGCAGCGCCAAGACCACGCTGGTGAGCATGATCCCCCGGCTGTACGACGTGAACGGCGGCGCGGTGTATGTGGGCGGTCACAATGTGAAGAACTACACCATGGAGGCGCTGCGCAGCGGCTGCGCCATGGTATTGCAGAAGAACACGCTGTTCTCCGGCACCATCCGGGAGAACCTGCGCTGGGGCGACGAGAACGCCAGCGATCAGGAGATCGAGGCGGCCTGCCGTCTGGCCTGCGCCGATGAGTTTATTGAGAAAATGCCGGACGGGTACGACACCTATATCGAACAGGGCGGCACCAACGTCTCCGGCGGGCAGAAGCAGCGGCTGTGCATCGCCCGAGCGGTGTTGCGGAAGCCGAAGATACTGATCCTGGACGACTCCACCAGCGCGGTGGACACCGCCACGGACGCGAAGATCCGAGGCGCGCTGAAAACGGCGCTGCCGGGCACCACAAAGCTCATCATCGCCCAGCGGATCACATCCGTTATGGACGCCGACCTGATACTGGTGATGGACGATGGGCACATCTCCGCCATAGGCACCCATGAGGAGCTGATGGCGCAGAGCGACATTTATCGGGAGGTCTATCGCTCCCAGCAGGAAGGGGTGAGCATCGATGGCTGAACAAAAACGCGGCGGACCGCGCGGCCACGGGCCCCAGGGACACGGCTTCCAGCGGCCCAAGGACTTCCGGGGCACGGTGAGCAAGCTGCTGCGCTATATCGGGCGCTACAAGGCGGCGCTGGTGGTGGTGTTCGTGTGCCTGGTGATCAGCTCCGTGGGCTCGGTGATGAGCAGCTATCTGCTCAAGCCTATTATCAACGACTATATTCTGGTAGGCGACTTCGCCGGCCTGCTGAAAATGCTGGCGCTGCTGCTGGGACTGTTCCTGCTGTCGGGCCTGTGCTCCTATGCCTACGCCCGCATCATGGTGCATATCTCCCAGCGGACGGTGGCCCAGATGCGGCAGGATCTGTTCGACAAATTGCAGGACCTGCCCCTGCGGTACTTCGACACCCACCAGTCCGGCGACCTGATGAGCCGCTTTACCAACGACATGGACACCGTGTCGGAGATGATCAACTCCAGCTTCGCCAGTGTGGTGTCCTGCGCCTTGACGTTTATCGGCATTGTTGTTATGATGCTGTATATGAACTGGGTGCTGACGCTGATCACCTTTGCCTTTCTGGTGCTGATGCTGCTGGTGGTCAAGGGCGTTGGCGGCAGAAGCCGCGTGAGCTTTCAGGCGCAGCAGCAGGCGCTGGGCGCCATGAACGGCTATATCGAGGAGATGGTGGAGGGCCAGAAGGTCATCAAGGTGTTCAACCACGAGAGCAAGGCCATCGCGCAGTTCTCCGGGCTGAACGACAGCTATCGGGACGCCGCCACGGCGGCCCAGACCTACTCCGGCGCCATGATGCCGGCCATGGCCAACCTGTCCCGCATCGACTACGCCGTCACCTGCTGCGTGGGCGGGCTGCTGGCCATCGGCGGGATGTTCGATGTGGGCTCGCTGGGCGCGTACCTGCTGTATGTGAAGCAGGTGAGCCAGCCCATCTCCCAGATCAGTCAGCAGGTGAACGTGCTGCTGGCGGCCGTGGCCGGCGCGGAGCGCATCTTCGCCGTGATGGAGGCCGAGCCGGAGGTGGACGAGGGCAAGACCGTCATCGTCCGGGTGGAAAAGCATGGCGATACGCTGACCGAGACAGACCGCCGCACCGGCTGCTGGGCGTGGAAAAAGCCTGACGGCACGCTGGTGGAGCTGAAGGGCGACGTGCGCTTCGACCACGTGACCTTCTCCTATGACGGGGAGAAAACCGTGCTGAACGATGTGTCGCTGTTCGCCAAGCCGGGGCAGAAGATCGCCTTTGTGGGCTCCACCGGCGCGGGCAAAACCACCATCACCAACCTCATCAACCGGTTCTACGATGTGCAGGAGGGCACCATCACCTATGACGGCATTGACGTGAAGGACATCCAGAAGGACTCCCTGCGCCGCTCGCTGGGCATGGTATTGCAGGACACCCATCTGTTCACCGGCACCATCGCCGACAACATCCGCTACGGACGGCTGGACGCCACGGACGAGGCGGTACGGGCCGCGGCAAAGCTGGCCAACGCCGACAGCTTTATCCGGCACCTGCCCCAGGGGTATGACACGGTGATCACCGGGGACGGCGGCAGCCTGAGCCAGGGTGAGCGGCAGCTGCTGGCTATCGCCCGGGCGGCGGTGTCCGACCCGCCGGTACTGATCCTGGACGAGGCCACCAGCTCCATCGACACGCGGACGGAAAACCTGATCGAACAGGGCATGGACTCGCTGATGGAGGGCCGGACGGTGTTCGTTATCGCACACCGGCTGTCCACCGTGCGGAACAGTCAGGCCATTCTGGTGCTGGAGCACGGGCGCATCATTGAGCGCGGCGACCATCAGGAGCTGCTGGCGCAGCAGGGCAAGTATTATCAGCTCTACACCGGCAAGGCCGAGCTGAGCTGAGGTATAAACGAGGAAGAAACCGGAAAAGATCAAAGGAGGATGCACCATGACGGAAAAACAGCTTTGTGATATGGCGGTGGCCATGCTGGAGCGTTCCTATGTACCCTATTCCCACTTCCCGGTGGGCGCGGCGCTGCTATGCAAGGACGGGACGGTGTTTACCGGCTGCAACGTGGAGAACGCCGCCTACGGCGCCACGATATGCGCCGAACGGACGGCCATGGTCAAGGCGGTCAGCGAGGGGCACAGGGACTTCGACACCATCGTGATCGCCGGGCGCAGCGAGGATCACTGCGTGCCCTGCGGCACCTGCCGGCAGGTGATGATGGAGTTCGCACCCGACCTGACGGTGATCTGCCTGAACGGAAAGGGTGAGAGCAAGCGCTTCGCACTGAAGGAGCTGCTGCCCTACGGCTTTGACCAGAGCTGGCTGTAAGCGCGGCAGAATTTTCATGGAACCAAATCGCACCGCGCTCCGTCTCAATGGACAGAAACCTATTTCAGGAGGAAACTACACGATGAAAAAAATCATTTCCCTTGTGCTCGCCGCCGTGCTGACCCTGAGTCTCGCCGCCTGCGGCACGAAGAACGACAGCAAGGGCGATCAGCCCGCCGCGCCTGCCAGCGCTCTTGACCTGCTGGAAAAGGTGTGGAGCACCTACACCGACGACGAGAAGTTCCCCACCTCCGGCGGCGACTACTCCGAGGCGAACAGCAAGGAGGACGCCCCCGGCGTCTATGACCTGACCGACCGCGCCGCTGTGGACAGCGCCCTCGGCCTGCCGGAGACGGCCAAGGTGGATCAGGCCGCGTCGCTGGTCCACATGATGAACCAGAACACCTTTACCGCCGCGGCGTACCACTGCACCGATGATGCCGATGCGCTGGCCACCGCCCTGCGGGACAACATCCAGCAGCGGCAGTGGATGTGCGGCTTCCCCGATAAGGTTGCCGTGGCCGTGGTGGGCGAGTATGTGGTGTCCGTGTTCGGTGCCGAGGATCTTGTGAACACCTTTATGTCCCACCTGAACGGCATCTTCGGCGTGCAGCCCGTCTACGACGAGGCCATCCTGTGAAGCGCTGGATAGAGCGAGGCGTATTTCTGCTGGCGGCAGCGGCTATGGTCATAGCTGCTGCCGCCATTCCCACCCGGCGGGTGCAGGAGGATACGCTGCCGGAGGTATATGTGTACCGTGGCTATGCCGCCGCCACCGACGCACCGTGGGACGAGAAATCACTGGACTTCGCCGTAAAACGGTTTTCTCACCTGTTGGAGGCATATTTCCCCGGGTCGGAACACGTATATATGAGCGTGATCCCAGATAAGGCCGCTTTTATGGAGACGCCGGAGGGCTACACGCCCGCCGGGGCCCAGGAGACGGCGGACTATCTGGCGCAGCGGCTGCCGGTGGAGATCATCGACATCGCGCCGCTGCTGGCGCTGGAGGACTATTACCGTACCGATCCCCACTGGCGGCAGGAGCGTCTTTCCGCCGTGGCGCAGGCCATACTGGAGGCCATGGGCGCGCCTGTGCCGGACACGACGGAGGAGACGCTGTGCGCGCTGGCGGGCGAATTTCACGGCAGCTACTGGGGCAAGACGGCGGAGCCGCTGACGGCGGATATACTCTCCTACATCAGTACACCGGTGCTGGAGGGCTGCACGGTATACGACTATGAAACGGACAGCACCGGCGGCGTATACGACTTTACCGCGGCGGAGAAATCGCCCTATGATCTGTTTCTGGGCGGACCGAAGGCGCTGCTGCGGATCGAAAACCCGGCGGCGGACAACGACCGGACGCTGATCGTGTTCCGGGATTCCTTCGGCAGCAGCCTTGTGCCGCTGCTGGCGGGCGGCTACCGCACCGTCTATGTGGTCGATATCCGGTATATGGCCACAGACGCGCTGGCACGGGTGACGGAATTCCCGGAGGGGGCGGATGTACTGCTGCTGTACAGCGTTGCCGTACTGCAAAACAGCATTACGCTTAAGTAAGCAAAAGGCCGGGCGCTGAAAGCGCCCGGCCTTTTTATGGCAGAAAGAACGCCGGAGCAATGCTCCGGCGTTCTGCATTTACTTAGAAGAAGAACTCCTTGATCTGGCCGTACAGGATGAGGATCATGCACAGCGGGGTGATGAACTTGACGCAGACCTTGAAGAAGCCGTAGCTGCCCATGGCATGACCGGACTGCTCCGCCTCTTCCTTGACGAACTCGGGGCCGATCTCCCAGCCGATCATCAGGCACATCAGCAGGGCACCCAGGGGCATCATAACGCCCTCGGACAGTGCATCCCAGAAGTCCAGCCAGTCAGCCGCCCAGTTCTTGGGTTCCGCTATATTCAGTATATTGGCCGGTGCGATACCGCTGGAACCCAGGCAGTCGGCGCAGACCAGGATGCAGCCCAGGCACACACAGGCGGCGGCGATGAGGGTGTAGGGCTTACGCTTGTCGCCCTTGCCCTCGATACGGGCCTTATCCACGAAGTGGGCCACGATGACCTCCAGCAGGGAGATGGAGGAGGAGATGGCGGCAAACACCACCAGCAGATAGAACAGGATGCCGAAGATGGGGCCCAGTGTGCCCATGGAGTGGAACACGTTCTGCATGGTGATAAACAGCAGCTTGGGGCCGCCGATGTTGCCGGCGGGATCCAGCGCGAAGCGGGCGGGCATGACGCACAGACCGGCCATCAGGGCCACCATGGTATCCATGATGATGATCAGCAGGGCGTTCTTCTGCAGGTTCTCCTTCTTATGCAGGTAGGAGCCGTAGGTGATCATGGCGCCCATGCCCAGGGACAGGGAGAAGAACATCTGGCCGCCAGCGGTGGAAACAACGTTAAAGATGCTGGGAGCGCCGGACTTGTAGGCGACGATGGCCTGTGCCACGCCATTGACCATGATGGAGGAAACCTCCGCGCCATCAACAACCGCCTTGGCGGGCACATAATAGCCGACATTGGCCGCCCAGCCGGGGGAGAACATGTACTTCAGACCGTCCAGAGCACTGCCGTTAACAACGCCCTCCACAAGAGAACCGTCCGCCTGCAGGATCTGCACGGCCACGTCGGTACCCTCCAGGGTGCAGGCGCGGATGATACAGATCAGCAGGGCCACGAACAGGGCGGGCATACCCACGGAGCAGACCTTCTCGATGCCGCCGCCGATGCCGCCCATAACGATGAGCATGGTCAGCGCCACGAAAATAAGGCCGTAGATAACACCCTCAGCGGGACTGCCTAGGAAGTTGCCGAAAATTTCGCCGCCGGACAGGCCATTGGAGCCGAAGCCGGCACCGAACAGATCGCCGATGTTCAGAACGGTGTACTTGATGCAGTAGCCGCCCAGTGCGCAGTAGAAGAACAGGATGAAGAAGGCGGACAGGATGCCCAGCCAGCCCATCCACTTGAACTTCTTGGACAGAGCCTTGTACGCGCCCACGGCGCCGTGGCCGGTCTTGCGGCCGATGGCCAGCTCGCCCACCATGACGATGAAGCCGCACAGGACCGCCAGGATCAGATAGATGATGAGGAACGTGAAGCCGCCGGAGGCACCCATCTTATTGGGGAAGCCCCAGATGTTGCCCAGGCCGACTGCAGAGCCGACCGCGGCCATCAGGAATCCAAAATTGGATCCAAAGCCTTTTCTTTCTTCCATTGTTTTCTCTCCTTAACAGATTTTTGCCCCTACGTCGCCGCAGAAGCTGATAAACTTTACCGCACCCGTCTATTGACAGGAAACGGCACGGGGCACCGCCATGCCCCGCAGGTATTTCCTCACGGGATAAAATCCCTTCAAGGCTACCTGAAAAAAGTATACAGGAAACTCTTTCCGCCCGCAATTAGCAGTTTTTATAAAAATTGAGCGCCATATTGTACATTTTTAACATTCTATGAACGGATTTTTCCACATATTTTATATGGTTTTTGCTTCTTTTTTACATTGAACCATTCAGTTTTTGGCGGGGTTCCGGGATTTTTGCAACGGACGGCGAATGATTTTCTTTTGAGGAAACCGATTGTAGGTTTATTAACAGGCGGGGGAAGGGGACAAAAAAGACCGCCGGACGGCGGTCTTTTCGATCTGTCAGGAGAGAAGTTGACCGGATGGCGGTCCCGGGAACAACTGAAAACACATCCGCAGAAAAACGCTGCGGACTATAGAAAAAGTATACAGGAAATCGTCGAATGGTTCAATCAGCAATTTTAACGTCTTTTTCTGTTTTAACATTATCTTAACGTTTGCAACGTGGTTTTTGCGGTATTTTTCAACCGCTCTGCGTTTAAACATACGCAAAGCACAGGTGTTTTTCCAGGTTTTCCGGCGCAAATATCTTCACTTTCATATTAGGAAACTTTTTCATCGTCGTGTTAAGAGTGCGTTAATTATACGCAGAGAGACGGTGTCCGGACGCAAAAGGCGGGCACTTCCCTTTTTGCGAATTGTGTGGTATACTATGGTTTTATGAGACAAGACACGCAAAGGAGGCGGGACACGTGAGACGAGCAGGCGCAGCGGTGCTGGCGGCGGTATTGGCGCTGACGCTGGCGGGCTGCGGGCGGCAGGACCGTCCGCAAAGCGGGAAACTGAACGTGGTGTGCACGCTGTTCCCCTACTACGACTTTGTGCGGCAGATCGGCGGGGACGCGGTGGACGTACAGCTGCTGGTGCCCGCCGGGCGGGAGACACACAGCTTTGAGCCCACGCCGCTGGACGTGATCGCCGTCAGCGAGGCGGGGGTGTTCATCTACAACGGCGGGGAAAGCGAGCTGTGGGTGGAGGACATTCTGGACGCGGCAGGCGAGGCTATCCCCTACCGGCTGGCTATGATGGACTGCGTGGAGACATACCGGGAGGAGTACGCCGAGGGGATGCAGGGCGGTCACGACCACGACCACGATGACCACGACCATGATCACGACGACCATGACAGCCATCTGCACGACGGCCACGAGGAGGAAATAGAGTACGACGAGCACATCTGGACATCGCCGGTGAACGCCATGGCCCTGTGCCGGGCCATCTGCGATACGCTGTGTGAGGCCGATCCGGACAATGCCGACGGCTATCGGGCTCGGCTGGCGGACTATCTGGACGAATTGCAGGCGCTGGACGAGACATTCCGGGACATCACGGACCATGCGGCACGGCGGCTGCTGGTGTTCGGCGACCGGTTCCCGCTGCTGTATTTCTGCAGGGAATATGATCTGGATTACCGGGCGGCGTTCCACGGCTGCGCGGGAGACACGGAGCCGTCCCTCGCCACGCTGAAATATCTGATCGACGTAGTGGAGAAGCAGGAGATACCGGTGGTATACACCATCGAGCTGAGCAGCCGGAAGGTGGCGCAGGCCATCGCCGAGACCACCGGGGCGCAGGTGCGGACATTCCACTCCTGCCAGACGGTGAGCCGGGCGGAATTCGACGGCGGAGCCACCTATATCAGTCTGATGACCGCCAACGCGGCGGCACTGAAGGAGGGACTGTCCTGATGGAACAGGAGAAGCGCATATTGCTGGACTGCCGGGACGCGGCGCTGGGCTATGAGGGCAAGCCGGTGTGGGAGCACCTGAACTTTCAGGTACGCAGCGGCGACTATGTGTGCATCGTGGGCGAAAACGGCAGCGGCAAGTCCACACTGGTGAAAAGCCTGCTGGGGCTGCTGCACCCCATGGCGGGCGAGATCGTACGTTCGCCCTCCCTGCGCTCCGGCGCCATCGGCTATCTGCCCCAGCAGACAAAAGCGCAGAAGGACTTTCCCGCCACGGTGACGGAGGTAGTGCGCAGCGGCTTTCTCAGCAGCCGGGGCATGCGGTTTTTCTACACGCCGAAGGAGAAGTCCACCGCGCTGATGCACATGGGCAAGCTGGGCGTGCTGGAGCTGAAGGACCGGTGCTACCGGGAGCTGTCCGGCGGGCAGCAGCAGCGGGTGCTGCTGGCGCGTGCCCTGTGCGCCGCCGGCGAGCTGCTGATCCTGGACGAGCCGGTGACGGGACTGGACCCGGCGGCAGCCCAGGAGCTGTACCGCACGCTGGAATACCTGAACAAGCAGGAGGGCATCGCCATCGTGGCGGTGACACACGATATACGCAGTGCCCTGCGCTACGCCGACCATATTCTGCACGCCGGCCACGGAACGTACTTCTTCGGCACGGCGGCGGACTATCTAACGTCCCCCTGGGGCAAGCGGTTCGGAGGTGACGAGGCATGAGCTTACTGCTGGAAATGTTCACGTACCCGTTTATCCTGCGGGCGTTCGTGGTGGGTATCCTGGTGGCGCTGTGCGCGGCGCTGCTGGGCGTACCGCTGGTGCTGAAGCGGTACTCCATGATCGGCGACGGGCTGAGCCATGTGTCCTTCGGCGCACTGAGCATCGCACTGGCCTGCGGCTGGGCGCCGCTGCCGGTGTCTATCCCTGTGGTGGTGCTGGCGGCGCTGGGGCTGCTGCGGATGACGGAGAAAAGCCGGATGGGCGCGGACGCGGCCATCGCGGTGGTCAGCGCGTCGGCGCTGGCCGTGGGCGTGGTGGTCACCAGTCTGACCACCGGCATGACCACGGATGTGGACAGCTTTATGTTCGGCTCTATCCTGGCCATGGACCGGGCGGATGTGGCGCTGAGCGTGGGGCTGTGCGCGGCGGTACTGGTGCTGTATGTGCTGTTTTACCATCGGCTGTTCGCCATCACCTTCGACGAAAGCTTTGCCCGGGCCACCGGGGTGAAGGTGGGGCTGTACAACACCATCCTGTCGGTGCTGACGGCCCTGACCATCGTGCTGGGCATGCGGATGATGGGCGCGATGCTGATCTCCAGTCTGGTCATCTTCCCGGCGCTGACGGCCATGACGCTGCTGCGGAGCTTCCGGGGCGTGGTCATCTGCGCCGCGGGGCTGAGTGTGGTGTGCTTCTGCGTGGGGCTGACCGGGTCGTACCTGTGGGGCACGCCGGTGGGCGCCACGGTGGTGCTGGTAAATTTGGCGGCGTTTTTGCTGTCGAGAGGCGTTATGAAGCTGAAAAGAGCGTCCTAAGGGCGTTCTTTTCAGCTTTTCGACCTATTTTGCGGGTGCTTTTTGCGGAAAAACCCTTGCGTTTCGTGTGCTTATATGGTATGCTATGTGTGTACGTAAGGTTAAGGTATTGACTGGAGTGGACGAGATCGTCCGCTTTTTTTAATGGTCATCGTTCCATGATGACCGGGATGTTCTGTTGGAGGGCTTGCTGTGAAAAAGATCACCGAGGTCGTATGGGCGCTGGCGGAGCCGGCGGTGCAGGCGCAGGGCTGCCGCATCTGGGATGTAGAGTACGTCCGGGAGGCGGGACAGTGGTACCTGCGGCTGTATCTGGACAAGGACGGCGGCGTGGACATTCTGGACTGCGAGGCCATCAGCCGCACGGTCAGCGATCTGCTGGACGAGGCGGACCCCATCGAGAGCAGCTACGTGTTCGAGGTGGGCTCGGCGGGGCTGGAGCGCCAGCTGAAGCGGCCGGGGGATTTTGCGCAGTTCATGGGCAGCCCCGTGCTGGTGAAAACGTACCAGCCCAAGGACGGGCGCAAGGAGTTCGCCGGGACCCTGGCGGGCTATGAAGACGGCGCGGTGCTGCTGGACATGGGCGGCGAGACGGTGCGCTTTGAGAAGAACGAGACGGCGCTGGTGCGCCTGCGGGTGGAATTCTGAGACAACACGACTTGAGATAGAAGGAGAAACGACCATGAAATGTGACGAGATTTTCGCGGCACTGGCTATGCTGGAAAAGGAACGGGGCATTCCCCAGAGCTTTATGATGGGCAAGATCATCCAGGCGCTGACCACCGCCTATAAGCGCGACCACGAGGGCGTGGAGTATGTGGTGGTGGACGTGGATGAGGAGAAGAAGGACCTGAAAATGTACGTCCAGAAGGAGATCGTGGAGGAGGTGGAGAACCCCGCCAGCCAGATCTCGCTGGAGGAGGCCAAGCGCATCTCCGCCAAAAACGAGCTGGGCGGCATGGTGAACTTCCCGGTGGAGTCCGTGGAATTCGGCCGCATCGCCGCCGGCAACGGCAAGCAGGTCATCATCCAGGGCCTGCGGGAGGCCGAGCACGGCATGATCTATGACGAGTGGGGCAGTAAGCAGCATGAGATCCTCACCGGCACCGTCAGCCGGATCGACCCCCGGAACGGCAATGTGATCCTGCGGATCGGCAGCGGCAGCGAGGCCACGGAGGCTGTGCTGACCATGAACGAGCAGGTGCCCGGCGAGGAGCTGCACGAGGGCCAGATGGTGAAGGTGTATCTGGTGGAGGTGCGCCGCAGCACACGCGGGCCGCAGGTGATGATCTCCCGCACCCACCCCGGTCTGGTGAAGCGGCTGTTTGAGCTGGAGGTGCCGGAGATCTACGACGGCACCGTGGAGGTGCGGTCCATCGCCCGGGAGGCGGGCAACCGCACGAAGATCGCCGTGTGGTCCGAGGACCCCAACGTGGACGCCATCGGCGCGTGCGTGGGCCCCAGGGGGCAGCGCGTGAACGCCATCGTGGACGAGCTGCGGGGCGAGAAGATCGACATCGTGAAGTACAGCGAGGACCCGGCGGAGTTTATCGCCGCGGCGCTGGCGCCGGCGGACGTGGTCAGCGTGCAGCTGGCCGACGAGGGCAAGGCCTGCCGCGTGACGGTGCCCGCAGACCAGCTGAGTCTGGCCATCGGCAAGGAGGGGCAGAACGCCCGTCTGGCCGCGCGGCTGACCGGCTATAAGATCGACATCAAGGCGGCCAACGCGGAGTAAGCGGCGGCTGCGGAAAGGAACGGCAGCGATGCAGAAGACCCGTAAGATACCCCAGCGGCAATGTGTGGGCTGCCGGGAAATGAAAGACAAAAAGGCGCTGCTGCGTATCGTGAAGACCCCGGAGGGGGAGATACTGCTGGACAGCACCGGGAAGAAGTCCGGCCGGGGCGCGTATGTGTGCCCGGACCCGGAGTGCCTGAAAAAAGCACGGAAAAGCCGTGCGCTGGAGCGCGCCTTCGACACCGCCATACCGGCGGAGGTGTACGACGCGCTGGAAGGGCAGATGGTGGCACTGTGACAGAGCATTTGTTATCCACTTTGGGTCTGGCGCTGCGCGCCGGTGCGGTGGCCGTGGGCGAGGAGCCCGTAGGCGCGGCGGCACGGGCCAAGAAGGCCAGGGTCATCTTTACGGCGCGGGACGCGGCGGCATCCTCGGTGCGGCGGGCGTACAGCTTCGGCCGGGCAGGCAGCTGCCTGTGCCTGCCCTTCCCGGCGGACAAGGAGGATTTCGGCCGGGCGCTGGGCCGGACCAGCGTGGCCATGTGCGCGGTGACGGACATCGGGTTCGCCCAGTCGCTGGTGAAAAAGCTGGCGGCGGCGGAGCCGGAGATCTACGGCGCGGCGGCGGAGGCGCTGGACCTGAAGGCCAAACGGGCAAGGGAACGGAAGGAAGAGCAACTACAGCACGAGAAGAACCTGCGGCAGGGCAGGCACCGCGTTCACGGCGGCAAGCCGCCGGAGCCGCCCCACGCGTCTCCGGAGCCTCCGGCACCGGAGCACCGGCCCCCCGCGCCGGAACACCGGCGTCCGCCGCGGCGGGAGTATCCGGAGGGACGCCCCGACCGTGTCTATAAGGAACGGAGCGGCCGCCCGCCCAGGGATAAACGGCCGGCGAAGAAGGAGGCCCCCGGCGCACGGTATGAAAACGCGCGGCCGGTAAAGAAGGGCAAGGGAAGCCGGAAAACGACCGGCAGATAACAGGAACACAGCGCGCCGCCGACGCGGCGCGAGCAACTGAGATGGAGGTGGCTTTATTTGGGTAGTATCGCTAACAAATACAGAGTGCATGAGGTGGCCAAGGACTTCGGCGTGTCCACGAAGGAGATCACGGAGATCCTGACCAAGTACGCCGAAACGCCCAAAAATCATATGCAGGTGCTGGAGGACCGGGAGCTGAGCCTGATCTTTGAGTATCTGACCCAGCACAACCCGGTGAGCAGCATCGCGGTGATCTTCGCCGAGGGCGCCAAGCCGGAGGAGAAGAAGGCGGAGAAGCCCGCCGCCAAGCCGGCGCAGAACGCATCCGCGCCGACACAGGGTCAGGGCCAGAGCGGCAAGCCCCAGCAGGGCGGCGCGCCCAAGGCGGAGCAGCCCAAGCAGCCCATGTCCCGCGTGCCCCAGCGGCAGGTGGTGGACACCCGCAAGGCCACCAACGTCAATCTGGACAAGTACGACGAGAAATTGCAGGATATGGCCGACGCCCGCAGCAGCGGCAAGCGGGACCAGCAGGCCCCCCAGGGCAAGGAGAAGTTCCGCAGCAATAAGCAGCGGCGGGACAATAACTTCGCCAGCAACAAGCGCAAGCAGGAGGAGGCCGACCGGCTGCGGAAGCTGCGGCTGGAGGTCATCAAGAAGACCCCTGTGACCGTGCAGATCCCCGACGAGATCAGCGTGGGCGAGCTGGCCAGCCGGATGAAGAAGACCGGCGCGGAGGTGGTCAAGTGCCTGATGAAGAACGGCGTGATGGCCTCCCTGAGCCAGATGATCGACTTCGACACCGCCGCCATCATCGCCGAGGAGATGGGCTGCAAGGTAGAGAAGGAAGTCGTCGTCACCATCGAGGAGCGCCTGATCGACGACCATCAGGACAAGGATGAGGACCTGGTGCCCCGGGCACCCGTGGTGGTGGTCATGGGCCACGTAGACCACGGCAAGACCAGCCTGCTGGACTATATCCGCAACGCCCATGTGGCCAGCGGCGAGGCCGGCGGCATCACCCAGCACATCGGCGCCTATCAGGTGCAGATCAATGGCAAGCCCATCACATTTCTGGATACCCCCGGCCATGAGGCCTTTACCTCCATGCGCGCCCGCGGCGCCATGGTGACGGATATCGCCATTCTGGTGGTGGCCGCCGAGGACGGCATCATGCCCCAGACGGTGGAGTCCATCAACCACGCCAAGGCCGCCGGTATCCCCATTATCGTGGCCATCAACAAGATGGATAAGCCCGAGGCCAACCCCGAGCGCATCAAGCAGCAGCTGACCGAGTACGGCCTGGTGTGCGAGGAGTGGGGCGGCGACACCATCGTGTGCCCCATCTCCGCCAAGACCGGCATGGGCGTGGATAATCTGCTGGAGATGCTGACGCTGACCGCCGAGGTGGGCGAGCTGAAGGCCAACCCCAACCGCGCGGCGCAGGGCACCGTGATCGAGGCCCGTCTGGACAAGGGCCGCGGCCCCGTGGCCACGCTGCTGGTACAGAACGGCACCCTCCATCAGGGCGACATCATCATCGCCGGTACCTCTGTGGGCCGCGTGCGCGCCATGGTCAGTGACAAGGGCCAGCGCATCACCGAGGCCGGACCCAGCGTGCCTGTGGAGATCACGGGTCTGAGCGAGGCACCCTCCGCCGGCGCTACCTTCAACGCCGTGGCCGACGAAAAGCTGGCCCGCGAGCTGGTGGAGCAGCGCAAGGCCGAGGAGAAGGCCAAGGCCAACGCCCCTGTGACCAAGGTGTCGCTGGAGGATCTGTTCAGCCAGATCCAGGCCGGTGAGATGAAGAACCTGAACCTGATCGTCAAGGCGGACGTGCAGGGCAGCGTGGAGGCGGTGAAGTCCTCGCTGGAGAAGCTGAGCAACGAGGAGGTCCGCGTCCGCGTGATCCACGGCGGCGTGGGCGCCATCAACGAGAGCGACGTCATGCTGGCGTCCACCTCTCAGGCCATCATCGTGGGCTTTAACGTCCGGCCGGACGCCGCCGCCCGCGACAGTGCCGCCCGGGCCAACGTGGATATGCGGATGTACCGCGTGATCTACGATGCCATCAACGAGATCGAAGCCGCCATGAAGGGTATGCTGGCCCCCAAGTTCCGCGAGGTGCTGCTGGGCCACGCCGAGGTGCGCCAGACGTACAAGGTGTCCGGCGTGGGCACGGTTGCCGGCTGCTACGTGCAGGACGGCAAGCTGCAGCGCAAGGACTGCCAGGTGCGGCTGGTCCGCGACGGCATCGTCATCCACGAGGGCGTGCTGGCCTCCCTGCAGCGGTTCAAGGACTCCGTGAAGGAGGTCCAATCCGGCTACGAGTGCGGTCTGAGCATCGAGAAGTTCAACGACATCAAGGAAGGCGACATCGTGGAGGCCTTCACCATGGAGCAGATCGAGGTATAACAAACAGCCGAGGGGTGGGCAAAGCCCACCCCTCTTTTTCTTGAGAGGAGGAACGGTCTATGGCAGGAAACCGTATCGGGCGCATCAATGAGGAGATACGCAAGGAGCTGAGCGCCCTGCTCCGCACCGTAAAGGACCCGCGGGTATCCGAGGGGATGCTGACCATCACGCGGGTAGACACCACCAGCGACCTGCGGTACGCGCGGGTGTATATCAGCGCGCTGAACTGCGCGGATGAAAAGGGCCTGATGAAGGGGCTGAAGTCTGCGGCCGGATATCTGCGGCACGAGCTGGGCCAGGCCATCGACCTGCGCTACACGCCGGAGCTGCAGTTCTTCATGGACGACTCCATCGCCCACGGCGCGCACATTCTGGACCTGCTGAACCATGTGAAGCCCGCCAACCCCGCCAACGCGGACATCGTGCTACCGGAGGACCGGGAATGAGCGCGCGGCTGACGGTGCAGGAGACGGCGGACTTTCTGCGGACGCTGGACGGCGTGCTGATCCTGACCCATGTGCGCCCGGATGGGGACACGGTGGGCTGCGCCGCCGCACTGTGCCGCGCCCTGCGGGCGCTGGGCCGGACGGCGTATCTGCTGGAAAACCCGGAGATCACGGAGACGTACACGCCCTACGCCGAGGGGCTGTGGGCACCGGAGGGATTTGTGCCGCAGAGCGTGGTGTCGGTGGACATCGCCGCGCCCAATCTGCTGCCGGAGAACGCGGTGCCGTATAAAAACGACATCTGCCTGGCCATCGACCACCACGGATCCCAGGAGTTCTTCGCGGAACGGACGTGCCTGGACGCGGAGGCCGCCGCCTGCGGCGAGATCGTGTATGAGATCGTGGGCAGGCTGACGGACATCACGCCGGAGATGGCCATGGCGCTGTATGTGGCGGTCTCCACAGACTGCGGGTGCTTCGTCTATGCCAACACCACGGCGCGGACGCACCGCATCGCCGCCGCGCTGATGGAGCGGGGCATCGACGTGGGGCCGGTGAACAAGGCGCTGTTCCGCACGAAGTCGCCGGTGCGGCTGGCCATGGAGGCCCGGATGGTGGCGGACATGGAGCTGTACGACAACGGCCGGGTGGTGGTGATGTCCATCCCTCTGGCGCTGTGCCGGGAGCTGGGCGCTGCTGAGTCCGATGTGGAGGAGCTGAGCAGTCTGGCGGCGCTGGTGCAGGGCACCGACTGCGGCATCACGCTGCGGGAGCTGAAGCCGGGACGGGTGAAGCTGTCGCTGCGGACGGGACCGCGGGTGGACGCCAGCGCCGTGTGCCGCGTGCTGGGCGGCGGCGGCCACAAGGGCGCCGCCGGGGCCACGGTGGACGGCACCCTGGACGAGGCAAAGGCGGCCATTCTGGCGGCCTATACGGAGGTCATGGGATAACATGGCCGACGGGATCATCATTATCGACAAGCCCGCGGGATGGACCAGCATGGACGTGTGCGGCAAGCTGCGGGGCATACTGAAAACGAAAAAGGTGGGCCACGCCGGAACGCTGGACCCCATGGCCACCGGCGTGCTGCCGGTGTTCGTGGGAAACGCCACGCGGGCGGTGTCCTACGCCGAGGGCGGGGACAAGGAGTACGTCGCGGGGCTGCGGCTGGGGCTGACGACCAACACCCAGGACACCACCGGCGAGGTGGTGGCGGAGCGCCCTGTGTCCGTGACGCGGGCGCAGCTGGAGGACGTGCTGGCGCGGTTCACCGGGGAGATCGACCAGGTGCCGCCCATGTACTCGGCTATCAAGATCAACGGGCAGAAGCTGTATCAGCTGGCCCGGAAGGGGCAGGAGATCGAACGGCCCCCACGGCGGGTGACCATACACGAGCTGGCGCTGCTGGAGCCGGAGGACGGCGACTGGCGGCTGCGGATACGGTGCAGCAAGGGCACGTATGTGCGGGCGCTGTGCCACGACATCGGGCAGGCGCTGGGCTGCGGCGGATGCATGAGCGCTCTGCGGCGGACCATGGCCGCCGGGTTTACACTGGCGGAGAGCCGCAGTATTGAGGACGTACAGGCGCAGGGCGAGGCCCTGCTCTCCCCTACCGACTCGCTGTTCCGGCAGTACCCGGCCTATCACATCGCCGGTGAACGGGACCACAGACGGTGCCTGTGCGGCAATCCGCTGGCGGCGGAGGGCTTGCAGCCGGGGCTGTACCGGGTGTACGGCCCGGATAGGGCGTTTCTGTGCCTGAGCCGCTGGGAAGCGGGTGTTCTGACATCAGAGAAAAACTTTTTCGGAGCGTGAACAACTTGGAAAAGACAGTTATCGCCCTGGGCTTCTTCGACGGCGTGCACCGGGGCCACGGCGCACTGCTGCGGAAGACGGCGGAGCGCGCCCGGGAGCTGGGAGCCGTCCCCGCGGCATTCACCTTTGACCGGCCGCCGAAGGAGGTGGTCACGGGGCAGCCCGTGTACCTGATCAACTCCAACCGGGACCGGCAGGGGCTGATGGAGCGTCTGTACGGCATCGAGCGGGTCATTTTCGCGCCCTTTGACCGGGAGATGATGACCATGCCGTGGGAGGCCTATCTGGAAATGCTGATCGGGACATACGGCGCGGTGCACTTCGTGGCCGGGCACGACCACCGGTTCGGCCATAAAAACGCCGGGAACGTGCAGCTTTTGCGGCAGAAGTGCGCGGAGATGGGCATTGGGTGCGACATCATCCCGCCGGTACAGCGGGAGGGCATCACGGTCAGCTCCACGTACATCCGGACGCTGGTGGAGGCGGGCGACATGGAACGCGCGGCGGACTTTCTGGGCCACCGGCACTGCCTGAGCCAGACGGTGCAGCACGGACAGCGGATCGGGCGGACCATCGGCATCCCCACGGTAAACCTGGCGGTGCCGGAGCACGTGCTGGCCCCGGCGCACGGGGTGTACGTGACGGAGGTATTTCTGCCGGACGGACGGCGGTGCGCCGGCGTGACCAACGTGGGCACGCGGCCCACGGTATCCGACAGCGATCGGGTGTCCGTGGAGACGTACCTGCTGGGCTTCGAGGGCGACCTGTACGGGCAGGAGCTCCGGGTGGAGTTCTGCCGCCGGCTGCGGGGCGAGCAGAGGTTCGACACGCTGGAGGCGCTGCGGCAGGAGATACAGCGGAATATTCAGCAGGCAGAAGCCTATTTTGAGGCATGAGAAAAGGCACCCCTGACGGGGTGCCTTTTCTGTTATTTCACACGGCGCCGGGGTAAGACACCGCGGAAAACGGTGTCAGTCCTCGCGCTTTTTGCCCACAAACGCCACGCCGGCGGCGGAGGTCAGCGCCATGCCGACATACAGAGCAATGCCCGCGTCGAAGGTCTTGGGGCTGCCCTTGGTGTCGGTGGTCTTGGTGTCGGTGGTGGGCTGGTAGTAGTAATAGGAAACCTTGGAAACCGTCCAGGTGCCATCATCATTCTTCGTCGCCTTATATCCGGAAGGCACAGTAGGCTCACTGGTATAGGTGCCGCTGGTGATAGCGCTATTAGTCACGGCGGTATAGGTGTCACCATTCTTCTGCAGGATCTTACCCTCGGCAAGATACTCCGTCACATCGGTAGAGAAAGTACCGCCGGTGACGGCCACTTTGGTCTTCTCGTTTTCGGTCACAACCAATTCGCCGTTCACAGTGCCACCCGTAACAGTCAAAGTATTCTTATTCTGAGTGCCGGTATCTCTTGCCACTTCGACCTTACCGTTGACAGTCGCACCAGCTTCAAGCGTCACGGACACATCACCGTAATTTTGGAAACCACCGTAAACGTCAAAAGCCACACCGGTCGTCTTTGCGGTGATAGTCGTCCCATTCTTGATAAAAACATTGCCGCAGTTGTTGGACACAACGTACCCAACATTGTTATCCCCCACCGTCGCATCCAATTTCATGTTGTCCAGTGTCAGGTTGCAGTAGTTCTGGATTATCATTTTCGCACCTGTACAGTTTGCAACGATAGCACCATCCTTCATAGTGATGGTAGAATCCCTCAGCAGCTGGAAGCACTGATTCTCAGTTCCCGTAGACCCCACAACGTTCTGTGTGATCGTATAGGTATGTCCTGCAAAGTCCAACGTAAAGTTCTTACCGCTGGCCACGACGATGCCATCGCCATTGTTGACATCTGCGGTCAGCACGATGGTCTCGCCGTCTGCTACGTGCTCAATAGCCGCCTTCAGCGTAGCATACCCGGTGTTACCGATTTTGGCCACATCGTCAGCCCACGCCATCGTTGTGACGCTGAGTGCCATGACCAGGGCCAGAATGGTTGCTAATACTTTTTTCATTGTTCATTCCCCTTATGGTAGTAGATTTCCGCAGGTGCGCTCGTTTTAATGGTTATTAAAACGCAAATGCAGAGGTACCTCTGCGGATAGTCAAATTATAGCACAGCTGCACCGTTTGTCCAGCCTTTTTATGGAAATTTTACACATTTTTTCTGTTACCGGGAATAAAAACAGGAAAATTTGGCAGGAAATGGAAGTTGGGGGCCGCTGCGGGGCGTCGGGGACGCCGCCCCTACAGGGGAAGGCTCTTGGGGGTCAGACCTTCAGATCAGTGGCGGCGGCGCGGGTGTGCTCACGCATGGCCTGTTTGGCGGCGGCGTCATCCTGCCGGTGGATAGCGCTCAGTATCTCCCGGTGGCGCGCCAGAATACGGCGTTCCAGGGCCAGACACGCGCTGTCGTTCAGCGTCTCCATCTTTTTCAGCAGGGTGTGCTGCTCCACCTGGCCCAGGACATCGGTGACGATCATGGCCACCTGGTTGCCGGTGGCGCGGGAGAGCAGACTGTGGAAACGGACGTCCAGCTCAGCAAAGCGGCGGTAATCGCCCAGGGCCTGCTCCGCCGCCGTGAGGCAGCTGTCCAGCGCCGCCAGATCCTCGTCGGTGCGGCGCCGGGCCGCCCAGCCGGCGATGGTGCCGTCGTTGACGGCGCGGTACTCGCCCAGCTCCTCCAGAGATATCTGGTTCAGCTGGAGCATGGCCGACAGCGGCTGCTCCACGCCGTCGATGGTCAGCTCCTGCACCACGGCGCCGCTGGCGCCGTGGGTGGAGGCCACATAGCCGCCCTGCTCCAGCATACGCAGGGCCTCGCGGATGGTGGGACGGGAACGGTGGAGCTGCTCCATCATGGCACGCTCGGAGGGCAGGCGGTCGCCGGGCTTCAGCACTCCGGAGGTGATAAGCTCCCGCAGCTGGTCATAGATGGCCTCGCTGGCCCGCCCGCCGCCGATGGGCTGCCAGGGGATATGTACGGCTTCCGGCATGGAAGGGCCTCCTTTCACAGAAAATACCCGGACAGTATAGCGCATCCCGGGGAAAATAGCAAGGGCAGGATGCAGGAAAGCCCGGAGGACGGTGCCTTCGGGCTTTCCCGCTGTGGGGAGGGGGATATTACTTCTTCAGGGCTTTCATTTCCTCGATCATCATGGGGACCACCTTGAACAGGTCGCCGCAGATGCCGTAATCCGCCACCTCGAAGATGGGGGCCACGTCGCTCTTGTTGACGGCGATGATGCACTCAGAGTCCTGCATGCCGGCCTTGTGCTGGATGGCACCGGAGATGCCCAGGGCCACGTAGATGCGGGGATGGACGGTCTTGCCGGTCTGGCCCACCTGATGGTCGGCGGTCATCCAGCCGGCGTCCACCACGGCGCGGGACGCGCCCACCACGCCGCCCATGAGGGCGGCCAGCTCCTCGGCCAGGGCGATGCCCTTCTCCACGTCCTTGGCGATACCGCGGCCCACGGAGACCACCACCTCAGCGCCGGTCAGGTCCACCATGGCGCGGGCGGCCTTGACGATCTCCAGCACCTTGGTGTGGATGTCGGCCTCGGTGAGGGTAAAGGCGGGGTGGATGAGCTCCACCTTGCTCGCGCCGTTCTCGTCAAACTCGCGCTTCTTCATCACGCCGGGGCGCACGGTGGCCATGGCAGGGCGGAAGCGTGGGCAGACGATGGTGGCCATCAGGTGGCCGCCGAAGGCGGGACGGGTCATCTTCAGGTTGGTGTTGACGTCAAAGAGCTTCGTCTCGAAGTTCATGGCGTCCACGTCCAGAGAGGAGCCGGTGCGGAGGAAGTTGATATAGCCGTTGAGATCCACGTCCAGGTGGGTGCAGTCGGCGCACAGGCCGGTGTGGAGACGGGCGGCGCAGCGGGGCGCCAGGTCGCGGCCGATATGGCTGGCGCCGAACAGCATGATCTCGGGCTTGAACTCGTGCACCGCGTCGGTGATGATCTTGGTGTAGGCGTCGGTGGTGTAGTCCTTCAGCAGAGGGCTGTTGTAGACGTAGACCTTATCCGCGCCGTAGCCGCCCAGCTCCGCGGCGATGTTGTCCACGCTGTCGCCCAGCAGGATACCGCTGAGCTGCACCCCCAGCTCGTCGGCCAGCTTGCGGCCCTCGGAGATCAGCTCAAAGGTGGTGGGCATCATCTTGCCCTGCCGCTGCTCGCAAAAGACCCACACGCCGGAGAAGGCCTTGGGATCGGTATTCATAAAAGTAGACATATCGTTTCTCCCTTCTCAGATGATGTGCTTGGCGGACAGGATGCCGAACAGCCGCTCCACGGTCTCCCTGCCGCTGCCCTCCAGCATCATGCCGCTGCCCTTGCGGGGAGGCGTAAAGCTCTTGTAGATATTGGTGGGAGAGCCCTTCAGACCGATGGTGTCCACCTCGATGAGGGGATCGTCCTTCAGCGCGTTGTAATCCAGCACGGTGACGGGCTCGGCGTCGCAATCCAGGATGCCCCGGATGGTCATGTAGCGGGGGGTGTTCAGCTCCTTGATGCAGGTCAGCAGGCAGGGCGTCTGGACCTGGACGGTCATGTAGCCGTCCTCCAGCATACGGCGGACGGTGAGGGTGTCGCCGTCCTTCTCGATGTCGGCCACATAGGACACCTGGGGGATCTCCAGCTTTTCGGCGATCTGGGGGCCCACCTGGGCGGTGTCGCCGTCGATGGCCTGACGGCCGCAGAAGATGATGTCGTCCTTGTCCACGCCCAGGTTCTTGATGGCGGCGGCCAAAATCTGGGAGGTGGCGAAGGTGTCGGAGCCGCCGAACTCACGGGCGGACACCAGCACGGCCTTGTCCACACCCATGGCCTTCAGCTCCAGCAGCATACCGGCGGCGGGAGGGGGACCCATAGACACGGCGATGACGGGGCAGCCCAGCTGATCCTTCAGGGCCAGGGCGGCCTCGACGGCGTTCATATCGTCGGGGTTGATGATGGTCTGCATGGAGGCGCGGTCCAGCGTGCCGTCGGCGTTGACGGCGACCTTGCCGGAGGTGTCGGGCACCTGCTTGACACAAACGATAAGCTTCATTCTATTCTTGCTCCTTTCCGCATTACTTCAGCAAATTGCCGGAGATGACCATCTGCTGGACCTGAGAGGTGCCCTCGTAGATGGTGAACACGCGGCAGTCGCGGTATTTGCGCTCGACGGGGTACTCCTTGATGTACCCGTAGCCGCCGTGGATCTGCACGGCCTTGGCGGCGATCTCGTTGCACGTCTCGGAGGCGAAGTACTTGGCCATGGAGCAGTACATGGAGGCGTTGGGGTCGTTTCTGTCCTTCATCTGGGCGGCCATATAGACCAGCTCCTTGGCGGCGGTCAGCTTGGTTGCCATATCCGCCAGCATGAAGGCGATGGCCTGGTTCTTGCAGATGGGCTTGCCGAACTGGACGCGCTCCTTGGAGTATTTGATAGCCTCATCCAGGCAGCCCTGGGCCAGACCGATGGACTGGGCGGACACACCCAGACGGCCGCCGTCCAGGGTCTTCATGGCGTTGATAAAGCCCATGTTCTCCTTGCCCAGCATATCGCTCTTGTGGACGCGGACATCCTCCAGCACCACGTCGGAGGTGGCGTAGCCCACCAGGCCCATCTTGGCCTCGTGCTTGCCGCAGGAGACGCCGGGGGCCTTCATGTCCACGATAAAGGCGGAGATACCCTTATTGCCGCGGCTCATGTCGGTCTTGGCGTAGACGATGCAGTAGTCGGCCAGGGGTGCACCGGAGATAAAGCACTTACGGCCGTTGAGGATGTAGTCGTCGCCATCCTTCACGGCGGTGGTGACCATGCTGCTGGCGTCGGAGCCGGCGCCCGGCTCGGTGAGGCCGAAGACGATCTTCACCTTGTTCTCCACGGAGGGACGGAGATACTTCTCCAGCTGCTCGGGGGTGCCCGCCTGCATCAGGGGGCCGCCGCCCAGAGAGTTGGGGGTATTGGCGTACAGGCTGGCCACAGCAGAGACACGGGCGATCTCCTCGATCATGATGACATAGGCCAGGGTATCGGCACCGGCACCGCCGTACTCGCGGGGGATCTTCAGGCCAAGGAAGCCGCACTTGGCCATCTTGTCCACGATCTCCTCGGGGAACTCGCCGGTCGCCTCCACCTTGTCAAGGACCTCGGTGGTGAGCTCGGTCTCGGCAAACTGGCGGACCAGCTTGCGGATCATTTCATGCTTTGCGTCGAAAATCATAGTTTTCCTCCTGTTAAAGTATGGGTCACCGCTCTGCTCAGCAGGGGATCTCGTGCTTGGACTTACCCTCTGTCAAAATCTCATAGATGCTGTTGACGCCGCACTCGGCCATCTGCTCCGCGGCCTCCTCGGTGAAGAAGGCCATGTGGGGCGTGTGGTAGACGTTGACGAAGGAGCGCAGGTACTTCAGCTTGAAGTAGGGCATACCGGGGGTACGGATGATGTCCTCATCGTGGGGAACGTGGATGATGCCGGTCTCGCCGGGGAAGGCATCCATGAACAGCGCGCCGAACTTGCCGGACTCCACCGCCTCGGTGACGGCATCGATATCCATCAGCTCGCCCCGGGCGTTGTCGATGAACACCACGCCGTCCTTCATCTTGGCGATGGCCTCGCGGTCGATCATGCCGGTGGTCTCGGGCAGCAGCGGGGTGTGGATGGTGATGATGTCGGACTCACGGTACAGGGTGTCCAGGTCCACATACTCGGCGTACGCACGGACGGCATCGTTCTCATAGACATCGTTGGCGATGATACGGCAGCCGAAGCCGCTGAGGCACTTGATGATGGTGAAGCCGATCTTGCCGGTGCCCATGACGCCCACGGTCATGGTACGCAGCTCGCGGCCCATCTTGCCCTTCAGGGTGAAGTCGTTGTCGTTGGTGTTGTACAGCGCCTTCTTGAACTTGCGGATGCACATCAGGATGGCCATAACGGTGTATTCCGCCACACCGTTGGGCGCGTAAGCGCCGTTGCACAGGCGGAAGCCCAGGGAACGGGCGTAGCCGCAGTTCATGTGGTTATAGCCCACGCAGCGGCTGGCCAGCACCTGCACGCCATAGCCCTTCAGCTCGTCCAGAACGGCGTTGGAATAGTCGCTCTGGCCCAGGGTGGTAACACCGTCGCAGCCGGCGGCCATATGGGCGGTGGTCTTATCCAGATTTGCGGGGGTGGAGATCAGCTCGATACCGTATTTCTTGCACAGGCCCTCGATGACGGGCTTCTCGTCGGGACGTACTTCGTAAGCAGCGATCTTCATGATTCTTCTCCTTCACATTCCGGGGGGCGGCGGCGCGTTCCTCAACGCGCCGCGCCCTTATAGTTTGCTTTTCCTCAAGTCGCCGGGGTGTTCGTGTTCGTCGCGCTCCGCCTACGGCGGAGAGATTTTTCGTTCTGCCGATGGCAAACCGGCGATGGCGTACCGCGTGTACGTCGAGACGGTTTGACGATGGCAGGGCGGAAAAGATGCCGCCGTCAGTCTTTCAGGGAAGGATCCATGGGCACCGCCTCGCCGGCGGCGATCATGGCGGCCACCTGCTCGTCGGTGTAGCCCAGGTTCTTCAGCACCAGTTCGGTCTGCTCGCCCAGGTACGGACCGCGGTTGTAGGGAGGCAGCTCCGTCTCCTCGAAGATAACGGGAGGCCGGACCATGGTGCGCTTATTGCCGTTGGAATATTCCATCTCGTAGAAGCAGCCGGAGGCCCATGCCTGCTTATCCACCAGCAGCTGGTCCCAGGTCTGGGCCACGGCGTAGGGCAGATCGTTGGCGTCCATCAGCTTGCACCACTCGTCCAGGGTGCGGCTGGCCATCTCGGCCACCAGGAAGTCGTAGAACTCCTCGATGTTGGCCTGCAGGTTGGTCTGGGGATAGTAGCGTGGATCCTCGGCCAGCTCGGGATGGCCGATGGCGTTCATAAAGATGGGATAGTGGCGGTTGTACTGGGGCATGGCGATCTGGAGCCACTTGTTGTCCTTGGTCTTGTGGGCCACCACCAGCGGATTGGGCAGGGTGCGGCGGGACAGGGGGTACTGGGTGGTGGGGTCGCCGTACTGGCTGGCCTGCAGCAGCAGGGAGACATCCCAGATGGCGCTGTGGAACAGGGAGACCACCACGCGGTCGCCGATGCCCGTCTCGCGGGCGCGGTACAGGGCCGCCAGCACGCCGGAGGCCAGGTACATACCCACCTGATGGTCGCCGAAGCCGGCGATGGTCAGCATGGGCAGGGCGTCCTTATCGAACAGGGTGCCCAGGATGCCGCCGCGGGCAAAGAAAGCGGTGAAGTCAAAACCGGGCAGGTCCTTGTCGGGGCCCTTCTCGCCGTAGCCGGAGACGAAGCCGTACACCAGTTTGGGGTAGCGGGCGTGGAGCGTCTCATAGTCCAGACCGGCCTTCTTCAGGGGGTTCTGCCGCCAGTTGGTGATGAAGATGTCCGCCTCGGCGATGAGCTTCTCCAGGGCCTCGCGGCCGGCGGGGGTCTTGGTGTTCAGGCAGACGCAGGTCTTGCCGGCGTTCTCCAGATCGTAGGAGGTGTTCTCCTTCTGGTCCTGGGGACGGCCCTCATTGACAGCGGTATAGCGCAGGGGGTCGCCGGCGGGGGCTTCGACCTTGATGACCTCGGCGCCCAGATCCGCCAGAAAGCGGGCGCAGCAGGGGGCGGCGATAAAGGTGGCCAGCTCCAGCACCTTTACGCCCTCGAGGGGACGCTTTACTTCACTCATATCGTTCCTCCATGTATGTTAATAAATGGTGTGTTGCTTACATTTTCAGCAGGTCGCGGAAGGTCTCGAGGTTGGTTCGCACCTGCTCAAACCGCACCATCTGACGGTCCACCTCCACCAGCGTCAGGGGCAGGTCGGCGGCCTCGCAGGCCTTCTTGATCATCACATAGTCGAATTCCTCCGGGTCGCAGAACTTGGTCAGCACCACCAGAACACCCTTGGCGCTTCTCGCCTTGGCGGTGTCCACGATCCACTTCACCCGGTTCTTCTCCTGATCGTACAGCACGGAGCAGTTGCCCATGGCGGCGAACTTCTCGGCCAGCGCGTTCAGGGCGTCATCGCGCTCCGGTGCGTCGGTGCGGTACTGGCGGGACTGGGCGGCCACGTCGTCGGCCACGATGTGCAGACCCATTTCGTCCAGAATGGCGTTCAGCGCCGGGGCGTCCGTCAGGATGCCGGAGATGACGATGGGCAGCTTCTCCGCGGCGGGAGTCTGGGCTTCCAGCTTCTCAATGAGCGCCTCCACCAGCTCCGTGTGCTCCTCCTTGGTCATGAAGAAGGCGCTCTTGAAGATGTCGCTGCGCTGGGTGGCGGTGATCTCCGGGTGAACAGCCAGCAGCTCGTCGATCTTCCGCATGGCGGCGTTGTGGCGGTTGTAGATCTTGATGGAGGCGAGCAGCTTCTCCTCGGAGAAGGCGCCGCCCAGCTTCTCCAGGTCGCGGATCACGCGCTCATAGCCGGCCTTGGTATAGGCCACGCCGTAGGCGGGCTTGCGGTTCTGGGGATAGGTCATGGGGATGAAGGGGATGGACGGCACGGCGTACTTCCAGTTCTCGCCCACGGTCTTGAGGGTATCGCACAGGGAGGGGATGACGATAGCGGACGCGCCCTCGTAGGCACCGTTGATGCCCAGCTCCAGCAGGGACTGGACAATGGCGCACAGGAAGGCGGGACAGTATTCCTTGGCGCGGTTCAGCGCTACATCGCCGCCCCAGGCTCCCATAGGCACGAAGCCCATGGCGTGGATAAGCTCCTCGGGAGTGTAAACAGGAGCGCACAGGACGATCTTTTTGCCCTGCGCCAGATAGCCGTCCATCTGCGCGCGGGGAGAGGCTGCTGCCTCATGCAGCTTGTTGAGGATGTCGTTCATGCCTTACACTCCTTTCGCAGCCTTGTTGGCTTCCATGATCTCCGTCAGACCCTGCACACGGGTGTCGTACTGGGCCTCGGAGAAGTTGCGGGGGTCGGCCTGATCGCCGTCGAAGCTGACCACGGGGATATCGCAGGCCTTGCCGATCTGGCGGCTCATCTCGTACATGAAGCCGCTCCACAGCTTGCAGGAGCGGTTGGTATGCACCAGCATACCCTCCACGTGGTTGTCCTTGCAGAGCTTGATGCGCTTGTCGCGGCTCATCTCCAGATTGATGGCGTTGGGCACCTTGCAGTAGGCGCGGATCATCTCGTCGAAGGTGTTGTAGTCGAAGCCGAAGGCGTCGGCGTAGATCGTCGTGACCATGTTGATGCCCCGGGACTTCAGGCCGGTGCTGGTGGCACGCAGGTACGGCCAGCAGGCGATGCCCTCAAACATGATGCGGTACTTCTCCTCCGTGCGGAAGGTGGAGGTACCGTTCTTGTGGTTGTCCTCGTACTCCTTCAGCAGCGTCTCCATGGCGTCGGCGGCGGTGGACTTGCCCCGGGCCGTGACCATGACGGCCATGTGGTTCAACAGGTCAAAGCCATTGAAGGGGGACGGCACGTACCTGGCGCAGCCGGTGGCCGCCAGCCATGCGCGGCTGGAACGGCAGGAGAAGCCGGTGACCTCCTGAAACTTCTCGTCGGACCACTTCTTGCCGGTGATCTCCTCCAGCTGCTTCACGGCGTCCCAGAACTGACCGGTAACGTAGGCCACCTCGGCGTCGGACACCTCGTAGTCGGGGTTAAAGGGGATATCCAGCAGGATCATGGGGATATTCAGCTCGCGGGCCAGGTTCTCATACCACTTGATCATGCAGGAGCAGATGTTGCTGCAGCACAGCAGCACGTCAGGCATGGCCACGTCCTGCTCGGGACAGGACTTCAGCTTGGCGTAGGCCAGAGACACGCGGGCGTAGGCGCAGATGTCGTTGGAGTAGCCCTCGGACTCCGCCACCTCGCACATTCTCGTGCCCGCGCCGCGGGCGGCGATGCCGGCGGCCTGGTTCTCGGGGTACACGGTGGCGATGCCCATAGTCTCCGGGATCTCCACAGGGAAGTTGCTGGAGACCCAAGCCACCTTCTCGCCGCGCTTCTTGGCCTCGATGGCATCCACATAGGCGTCCGCCGCGATCTTGCCCAGCTTGTACTTGGCGGAATTGGGATCCACCGGCTTCGGGGCCTTCTTCACTTCTTCTGCCATTTCAGTTCCTCCTCACAGCTTTTATCGAAACATATTTCTGTTTATTCATATCGTCTGCTTCCAGGCCCACAGGGCCGCGCCGATGGCGCCGAAATACTGGGCCAGCGGGTCCACACTGACGGGGACGTTCAGCTCGTCGCTGAGCGCCTGCCGCACCGCGTCGTTCCGGGCCACACCGCCGGAGAGACAGACCTGCTCCGTGATGCCCGCCCGCCGGGCCAGGGCCGCCACGCGGCTGGCCACGCTGCGGCAGATGCCTGCCACCAGGTCGGGGCGCTTGACGCCGTTAGCCAGCTGACTGATGACCTCGCTCTCGGCAAACACGGTGCAGGTGCTGGAGATAGCGGCGGGGGCCGCGGCCTTGGCGGCCTCGGCATCCAGATCGTCCACATCCAGGCGGAGGATAGAGGCCATCACATCCAGAAACCGCCCCGTACCGGCGGCACACTTATCGTTCATGACGAAGTTCACCATCTTGCCGGAGGGCGACAGGGCGATGACCTTGGCATCCTGCCCGCCGATGTCGATGACGGTACGCAGGTCCGGGAACACGAAGCGCCCGCCCAGGGCGTGGGCCGTCAGCTCGCTGATCTCGCCGTCGGCGCCCTCGTAGTTTTTGCGGCCGTAGCCGGTGACAAAGGCGCAGGCCATATCGGCCCGGGTCAGGCCGCTGGTCTGCCACAGCTGCGCCAGCGCCTCCTCCGGCCCGCCGGTGCCCAGGCCGCCGGTTTGGAGGCTGTGGGCCACCAGCTCTTTTCCGTCTTTAAGAACGGCGCACTTGGAAGTGGTGCTGCCGATGTCGATACCTAAGGTGTACATGGGGTCCTCCCTATTCTGTGCGATCGGGCAGAAATACCCTCTCCCGCGGTGCGGAGATACTGCGCGCCGCACTGGTCTTACCAGTTTATTTATATTATACGGGTTTGTGAAATTTGCGTCAATTATGCGAATTGCCAAAGAAATAACAATTATTTGTGCATTGTACCGAGCCGCACTTTAAATGATTAAATCTTTCCGGATTTTTCCGGGACAATGTTGCGTTTTCTTTGGAAACTCGTCATGGCAGTATGGGAAAGCCGCATGGCGCGCTCGCGCCATGCGGCTTTCTGCGGTTCACGGCTCCAGGTCGTGTTTGTCCAGCTTCATGTTCCGGTAGGCCTTGGGCAGGCCGGGGGCGATGAGGGGAAAGGTGTTCTCCGTGTCAGATGTGGGCTGAATGTTATAGGTGCCGTACATATTCACCAGGTCGAAGCTGCTGCGCGGTACGCCGGGAAAGTGGTGGACGTCCGGTGTAGCGTCATAGGGAAAGCCCTCCCGACTGCGCTTGCGTTTGGGCATAAAAATCACCTCCGGCCTTAGTATGGCCGGAGGCGGTTGGTTTATGAGCTTCAGCGGTAGACCTCCGCGTCGAAGTCGCGGACGATCTCGTCCCGCTTCTCGTCGCGGACGTAGACGCAGTTCGTCTCGTCAAAGGCCAGGCGCATGGCAAAATCCTTGGCCTCGTAAATATCGTTTGTCTCGAAGAAGTCGCGATAGGCCTCCTCCGGCTCATGGCTCTTGCGCCAGATAACGTGAAAACGCATAGACACTCCTCCTGCAAAATGGGGGTAATTTTTAGTATACCCCCGCCGGAAGCAAAAAGCAACGGTGGGTTTTGCCAAAAAACACGGGCAAAGTTCGTCACATTTTCCCCCGGGAAAGTTGTGATTTCTTCTTCCCCTGCCCCACAAGATATTGTATAATAGCAGACGATATTTTGGAGCGACAGAGGTGGATCAGGGTGAAGATCGGATTTGACAACGAAAAGTACCTGCAATTACAGGCGGAGCACATCACGGCGCGGCGCGCCCAGTTCGGCGGCAAGCTGTATCTGGAGTTCGGCGGCAAGCTGTTTGACGACTATCACGCCTCCCGTGTGCTGCCGGGGTTCCAGCCGGACAGCAAGATACGGATGCTGCAGACGCTGAAGGACGATGTGGAGATCGTGGTGGCCATCTGCGCCGGGGACATCGAGAAGAACAAGATGCGCGGCGACCTGGGCATCAGCTACGACGTGGACGTGCTGCGGCTGATCGACGTATTCCGGGGGCTGGGCTTCTATGTGGGCAGCGTGGTCATCACCCAGTACGCCGGCCAGCCGGCGGCGGACGCCTTTATCAAGCGGCTGAGTGCCCTTGGCGTGAAGAGCTATAAGCACTATCCCATCGCCGGGTATCCCTCGGACGTGGCGCACATCGTGTCCGACGAGGGCCTGGGCAAGAACGAATATATCGAAACAACGCGGCCGCTGATCGTGGTGACGGCCCCCGGCCCCGGCAGCGGCAAGATGGCCACCTGCCTGAGCCAGCTGTACCACGACAACCGGCGGGGTATCCGGGCGGGCTACGCCAAGTACGAGACGTTCCCCATCTGGAACCTGCCACTGAAGCACCCGGTGAACCTGGCCTATGAGGCGGCCACGGCGGACCTGAACGACGTGAACATGATCGACCCGTTCCACCTGGAGGCCTATGGCAAGACCACGGTGAATTACAACCGGGACGTGGATATCTTCCCGGTGCTGGCGGCCATGTTCCGGATGATCCAGGGCGAGTGCCCCTACAAGTCCCCCACGGACATGGGCGTGAACATGGCGGGCTTCGCTATCGTGGATGACGCGGTGTGCCAGGAGGCCAGCCGGATGGAGATCCTGCGCCGGTACTACACCGGGTGCGTGGAACGGGCCAAGGGGCAGGCGGACGAGTGCGTGGTGCGGAAGCTGGAGCTGGTGATGCAGCAGGCCGGCGTGACGCCGGACATCTGCCCGGCGGTGGCGGCTTCGCTGGAAAAGGCGGAGGCCACCGGCAAACCGGCGGGCGCCATGGTGCTGCCGGACAGCAGCGTGGTGACCGGGCGGACCTCCCCCCTGCTGGGCGCGTCGGCGGCGCTGCTGCTGAACGCGCTGAAGAAGATGGCGGGCATCGACCACAAGCTGGACCTGATCCCCTCGTCGGTGATCGAACCTATCAGCGCCATGAAGACCGGCTGCCTGGGCCACCGAAATCCCCGGCTGCACTCGGACGAGGTGCTGATCGCGCTGGCGATCTCCGGCCTGACGAACCCCCTGGCGGCCATGGTGCAGGCGCAGCTGAAGAACCTGCGGGGCTGCGAGGCCCACTTCTCGGTCATCATCTCCGAGGAGGACGCCAAGCTGTATAAGCGGCTGGGCATCAACGTCAGCTGCGAGGCGAAATATGAGGTCAAGAGCCTGTATCACAAGTAAATAAGCGTCTGTGCCCGCGCCGTGCGCGGGCACAGCTTTCTGAAAGGAGCACATATGCAGAGCATCGCACAGATATTGGCATCGGAGCTGGGCCAGCCGGTCCAGTACGTGGAAAACGTTATCGCCCTGCTGGACGAGGGCAGCACCATTCCGTTCATCGCCCGCTACCGTAAGGAACAGCACGGCTCCATGGACGACACCATCCTGCGGAAGCTGGAGGACCGGCTGCAATACCTGCGGAACCTGGACAAGCGGCGGCAGGAGGTCAAGTCCGCCATCGAGGGACAGGGCAAGCTGACCGAAGCACTGACGGCGGCCATCGACAGCGCCGCCACGCTGGCGGAGGTGGAGGACCTGTACCGCCCCTACAAGCAAAAGCGGCGCACCCGCGCCACGGTGGCCCGGGAGAAGGGGCTGGAGCCCCTGGCGCAGCTGCTGCTGGCGCAGGAGAAGGACTGTCCCGCGCCGGAGGCAGCCGCACAGGCGTACATCGATCCGGAGAAGGGCGTGGAGACCGCGGCCGACGCATTGCAGGGCGCCAACGACATCATCGCGGAGATCATCAGCGACGACGCGGACATCCGCAAGGCACTGCGGGGCCTGCTGATGCGGCAGGGACGGCTGAGGAGCCTTGCCGCCACGGATGAGGACAGCGTGTACCGGCTGTACTACGACTTTGAACAGGCCATTCCCAAGCTGGCGGGGCACCAGATCCTGGCTATCAACCGGGGCGAAAAAGAGGGGCTGCTCTCCGTCACGGTATTGCTGGACCGGGAGGCCGCGCTGCCGGCACTGCGGCGGGCGGTGGTAAAGCCCGGCTCGGCGGCCATGGAATTCATCAAGGCCGCCTGTGAGGACGCCTATGACCGGCTGATCTATCCGTCGCTGGAGCGCGAGGCGCGGTCCGCCCTGACGGATAGCGCCAACGAGGGCGCTATCGGACAGTTCGCGCTGAACCTGAAGCCGCTGCTGCTCCAGCCGCCGGTAAAGGGCCACGTGACCATGGGGCTGGACCCCGGCTATGCCCACGGGTGCAAGGTGGCGGTCATCGACGGCACCGGCAAGGTGCTGGACACCACGGTGGTCTACCCCACCTACGGCGAGCGCCAGAAGCGGGAGGCCATCGCCAAGCTGACGGCCCTGTGCAAAAAACACGGCGTGGCGCACATCGCCATCGGCAACGGCACCGCCAGCCGGGAGACAGAGCAGATGACGGTGGAGATGCTGCGGGGCCTTCCGGGCGTCAGCTATATGATCGTCAACGAGGCGGGCGCGTCGGTGTACTCCGCCGGCAAGCTGGCGGCGGAGGAGTTCCCGGACTACGACGTGAACCTGCGCTCGGCCATCTCCATCGCCCGGCGGTTACAGGACCCGCTGGCGGAGCTGGTGAAGATCGACCCCAAGGCCATCGGCGTGGGGCAGTACCAGCACGATATGCCGCAAAAGCGGCTGGACGAGGCACTATGCGGCGTGGTGGAGGACTGCGTCAACGCCGTGGGTGTTGACCTGAACACCGCCAGCGCCAGCCTGCTGGGCTATGTATCCGGGCTGAACGGCACCACGGCGAAGAACATCGTGGCGTACCGGGAGGCCAACGGCGCCTTCCCGGACCGGAAGCGCCTTTTGAAGGTGCCGAAGCTGGGGCCCAAGGCCTATGAGCAGTGCGCGGGCTTTTTGCGGGTGCCGGAGAGCAAAAACGTGCTGGACAACACCGGCGTACACCCGGAGAGCTATGGGGCGGCGGAGAAGCTGCTGGCCCTGTGCGGCTGCGGCGACGAAGACGTGCGCCGGGGCGCGGTGGACGGATTGATGCGGAAAGTGCAGGCCATGGGCGAGGCAAAGATAGCCGAAGAGATCGGCGTGGGCGTGCCCACACTGCGGGACGTGGTGAAGGAGCTGATGAAGCCCGGACGCGACCTGCGGAGCGACCTGCCGGCACCCATCCTCCGCACCGATGTGCTGGACATGAAGGACCTGAAGCCCGGCATGGTGCTCACCGGCACGGTGCGGAACGTGATCGACTTCGGCGTATTCGTGGACATTGGCGTGCATCAGGATGGGCTGGTACACATCTCGCAGGTGTGCAGCAGGTTCATCAAGCACCCCTCCGAGGTGGTGGCCGTAGGCGACATCGTGAAGGTGCTGGTGCTGGACGTGGACGAGAAAAAGCACCGCATCAGCCTGTCCATGAAACAGGTGAAGGAATAAAAAAGAAACCGCCCTGGAGGGCGGTTTCTTTTTTATGCGTCTTTTACTCGATGACGGGGAGCTTTTTGACCACGGCGGCGCAGCGGGGGCACAGGTCGGGGTGCTCGCTGTCGCTGCCCACGGTGGGCAGGACCTTCCAGCAGCGGGCACACTTGGCACCGTTGGCGGGGCGAACGGCCACCTTCTGCTCCGCGTCCACGTCCACGCGGACCTGGGAGACGATAAACAGATCGGCCACCTGGGCGGCGTCCATGGATGCCAGGAAGCCATCCTCCGGCGTAACGGTCAGGTCCACCTCAGCCTCCAGGCTCTTGCCGATGGTCTTGTCGGCACGGGCGGTCTCCAGCGCGCCGTTGACGGCGGTGCGGAGGGCAGCGATACGGGCCCAGCGGGCCATCTCGTCCTCGGAGAGGGCGTAGCCGTTATAGGGCAGCACCATCTCGTTGAACAGGACGTTGCGCGCGTCATCGCAGGAGCGATGGGGCATGGCCAGCCAGATCTCATCGCAGGTAAAGGCCAGGATGGGGGCAAACAGGCGGGTCATAGCGTCCAGGATCAGGAACAGGGCGGTCTGGGCGCTGCGGCGGGAGAGGCCCTCGGCCTCGTCGCAGTAGAGGCGGTCCTTGAGAATATCGAAGTAGAAGGAGCTCAGGTCCACCACGCAGAAGTCGTTGATCATGTGGGACACCACATGGAACTCGTAGTTGTCATAAGCGGCATAAGCCTTGGTCAGCAGGTCGTTCAGGCGGGTGATGGCCCACTTGTCCAGGGGCAGCATCTCGCCCGGCTCCACCAGATGATCGGCGTCGAAGCCGGTCAGGTTATCCAGGCAGAACTTGGCGGTGTTGCGGAACTTCAGGTAGTTCTGGCTCAGCTGCTTGAAGATCTCGTCGGAGCAGCGGACGTCCACATGGTAGTCGGAGCTGCCGGCCCACAGACGCAGCAGATCGGCGCCGTACTTGTTGAAGATCTCGGCGGGGTCCATGCCGTTGCCCAGAGACTTGTGCATAGCCTTGCCCTCGCCGTCCACGGTCCAGCCGTGGGTGACACACTCCTTGAACGGTGCGCCGCGGCCCAAAGCGCCCACGGCCACCAGCAGGGAGGACTGGAACCAGCCGCGATACTGATCCAGGCCCTCGATGTACATGGTGGCAGGCCAGAAGCCCTGATCGCGCTCCATGGCGGCAAAGTGGGTGGAGCCGGAGTCGAACCAGCCGTCCAGCGTGTCCGTCTCCTTATCAAAGCCGGCGGCCTTGCCGCAGTGGGGGCAGGTGAAGCCCTTGGGCAGGATGTCGGCGGCGTCTCTGTCGAACCAGGCGTTGGAGCCCTCCTTCTCGAACAGCCCGGCCACGGCCTCGATGCTCTCGGGGGTGCAGACGGGCTTGCCGCAGTCCTTGCAGTAGAACACGGGGATCGGCAGGCCCCAGCGGCGCTGGCGGCTGATGCACCAGTCGGTGCGCTCCAGGATCATGGAGCGCATACGGTCCTTGCCCCAGGCGGGCACCCAGCGCACGTCCTCGCAGGCGGCGATGGCCTCGTCCTTGAAGCTGTCCACGGAGCAGAACCACTGGGGGGTGGCACGGAAGATGATGGGCTGCTTGCAGCGCCAGCAGTGGGGGTAGCTGTGGACGATGTCCTCGCTGGCGAACAGAGTGCCGTTGTCCTTCATATCCTGCAGGATGACGGGGTTGGACGCATCGGTGGTCATGCCCTCGTACTTGCCGGCGTAGGCGGTGTGCTTGCCCTGATCGTCCACGGGCACTACCATGTCCATGCCGTAGCGCTTGCAGGTCACATAGTCGTCGGCACCGAAGCCGGGTGCGGTGTGGACGCAGCCGGTACCGGAGTCCATGGTGACGTAATCCGCCAGCACCAGGCGGGAGGTCTTGGGCAGGAAGGGATGGTCGGCCAGCATATTCTCGAAGAAGGAGCCGGGATGCGTCTCCACGATCTCATAGCTGTCGAAGCCGCCGATCTTCATGACCTTTTCGGTCAGGGCCTCGGCCATGATGTACATCTCGCCGTTGGGCGCCTTGACCACGGCGTAGCTCTCGTCGGGGTGCAGGGCGATGGCCAGGTTGCCGGGCAGGGTCCAGACGGTGGTGGTCCAGATCACGAAGTACAGCTTGCTGTGGTCCAGATGGCCCAGCTTGCCCTGATCGTCATGCATGGGGAACTTCACATAGACGGTGGTGCAGGGATCATCCTTATACTCGATCTCCGCCTCGGCCAGAGCCGTCTCGTCGTGGGGGCACCAGTACACGGGCTTCAGGCCCTTGTAGATGTGACCGTTCTGGTACATTCTGCCGAACACACGGACCTCCTGGGCCTCGAAGCCGGGATCCATGGTCTTGTAGGGGTGCTCCCAGTCGCCCACCACGCCCATGCGCTTGAAGCCGTCGCGCTGGACATCGATGTAGTGGTCGGCAAACTCGTGGCAGGCGCTGCGGAACTCAGAGACGCTCATGGCCTTGTGGTTCAGCTTGTTCTGCTTGATGATGGCGGACTCGATGGGCATACCGTGGTTGTCCCAGCCGGGGATATAGGGGGTATAGTAGCCGCGCATCGCGTACATGCGGGTGATAAAGTCCTTCAGGGACTTGTTCAGAGCGTGGCCCATGTGCAGCGCGCCGTTGGAGAACGGAGGGCCGTCGTGGAGGGAGAACAGAGGCTTGCCCTCGTTCTTCTTCAGCAGCTCATTGTAAAGGTCCAGCTCTTCCCAGTGCTTCAGCATCTCCGGCTCGCGGGCGGGCAGGCCGGCGCGCATGGGAAAGCCGCTTTTGGGCATATTCAGTGTCTTCTTGTACTCCATATTGCTTCTCCTTTATCTGAATAGTTTTGAAAACAAAATAAAAAGCGCCTTTGTCTCGTTCAAGAGACAAAGGCGCGGAAAAACGTCCTCTGCGGTACCACTCTCGTTGCCGCCGGGGCGGCCACTCATCCCCCACGGAATGGGGCGGGGAGAAGGTAACGGCTCCCTTGCCGTCCGCGCTTACTCGGCGAGCTTTCAGGCGGATGCTCCGGGGTGATGTTCGGTGTCCCTGTCCCGTCCGCCTTGCACCAAACGGCGGCTCTCTTCGCGTGGACATGAGGCACGGCCTGTCCCCTTCATCGCAACTTTCAATATTGCTGACAATGTAGCACGGTTTTGAAAAAATGTCAAGAGGAAAGCGGAAAAAGGCGGCACACAGCCGCCTTTTTCAGTTAAATTATCCGATAATCCCGCTGGGCCAGGGCCTGCTCCCGGCGTATTTTCTGGGTAGCCAGGGCCTCCTCCAGGGCCACGATGATGCTGTTGGACACCAGAAAGCCGCGGGGCGTCAGGCGCCAGCCGTTCTCCGTCCGGGCGGCAAGTCCCGTGCGCTCATACTGCACGAACAGATCCTCCATGGGCTGGAACCGCTGGCGGTAGGTCGTCTCGAAATACCGGCGGTCGATGCCCTCCGCCGTGCGGAGGGACAGCATGACGTACTCATAATCCCGGGTCAGCGTGGCGTCGGACTCGGACTCCGACAGGATCAGGCGACCGCTTATGTAGCTGTCCAGGTCCCGGACGTAGGCGTAGCGCACGCCGCCGAAGTCGGAGTGGGCGCCGGGCCCGAAGCCGGCGTACTCCTCCATGTGCCAGTATTTCAAATTGTGGCGGGAGGCAAAGCCCGGCTTGGCAAAGTTGGATATCTCGTACTGCTCATAGCCGTTCTGTGCCAGAACCGTGACAGCGTAGAGATACATATCCGCCTGGCCGTCGTCGTCCGGGAAGCACTCGCTGTCCCGGCGGTCATACAGGGGCGTGCCGGGTTCCAGCTTCAGGCCGTAGCAGGAGATATGCTCCGGGGCCAGGGCGATGACGGCGGCGAGGGTGTCCTCCCACTGCTGCATGGTCTGGCCCGGCAGGCCATAGATCAGGTCCATACTGAGGTTTTTGAACCCGGCCTTCCGCACGGCGGCCACGGCCTCCTGCACCTGGGCAAAGGTATGGATGCGGCCGATGGCGCGAAGCAGGCCGTCATCCGCCGACTGAACGCCCAGAGATATCCTGTTGAAGCCCGCCCGACGCAGCGCACGCAGGGCCTTGACGTCACAGGCGGAGTCCGGGTTGGCCTCCAACGTGATCTCGGCGTCGCGGGCCACAGGGCAGCGCTTGCGGAGTGTCCGCAGCAGCTTTGTCAGGCGGTCCGGTCCCAGATAGCTGGGGGTACCGCCGCCGAAGTACACCGTGTCCACCCGATGGGCAGCAGTGCGGGGCGCGACCTCCTCGATATGGCGCAGCAGGGCGGCGGTATAGGCGTCCATCTTCTCCTCGCTGCGGGGCAGAGAGTAAAAGTCGCAGTAGGCGCATTTCTGGCGGCAGAAGGGGATGTGGATATAGAGCCCGAGAGGGGCTTTTTCTTTCTGCATATCAGCGTACCTGAGGCGGCAGTATGGTCACAGCGCCGTAAAAGCAGTTGACCTTGCAGCTGCGGCAGCCGATGCAGTCATCCTGACGGACCTCATAATAGCCGTCCGGCCGCAGGTCGATGCACTTCATGGGGCAGAACATGGCGCACCAGCCGCAGCCGGTGCAGCTCACCGGGTCGATCACGGCCAGCTGGACCGCCTTGCGCCCGAAGGGATGGGCAGGGTCGTACATAACTGACGCCCTCCTTTCCTGAGATCACCGTATTATTATAGCCGCTTTCATGGGTTTTGACAAGTATAGCCGCGGCGAAAGCGGCACATATTACCGGCGAAAGGATGTGATGGCGTGACACCTAAGGAATATGACGCGCTGGTACGGCAGCTGTCGCCCAGCTCACCCATCGGCAAGGACACAGCGCTGGCCTTTGTCGTCGGCGGTGGGATCTGCACACTGGGACAGCTGATCGCCAACGGCTGGCAGGCGCTGGGGCTGACGCAGCAGACGGCGGCCATCGCCACCTCGGTAACGCTGGTGTTCCTGTCGGTGCTGCTGACGGCGCTGGGGCTGTACCACCGGCTGGCGCGGTACGCCGGGGCAGGCACGCTGGTGCCCATCACCGGCTTCGCCAACGCCGTAGCCTCGCCGGCCATCGACTTCCGGGCAGAGGGCATCGTCACCGGCACGGCGGTCAAGATGTTCACTGTGGCCGGGCCGGTGATCGTGTTCGGCACCGCTGCCAGCGTGGTGTACGGGCTGGTGCTGTATCTGCTGGGGTGAAAGAAAAAAGAACCGCCGTCCCGGCGGTTCTTTTTGTATTTCGGATAAAAACCTCAGATGTACTGCTTCATGCCCTCGGTGGCGGTGTCCTCGTCCGCGCTGATGGTGACGGTGAACTTCACGCCATTCTCCTCGCTGAAGCGGTCCAGCCAGTGAAGGAACGTCTCTACCGCCTGCAGGTCGTTGCTGCCGGCGATCTTGCAGAGATTATCCACGAACACATGGGAAATATCGTAATTGCCCGCGTACATACCGCACAGGAATCCGCGCAGGCAGTCAAAAGAATCCACATTATACTCGCCGGCGTTGACCAGACGGACGTTGTAGCTGACGTCGTAGGTCATATCGCCCTTAGGCTCGATGCACACGACACTTCCGGTCTCGGACTCCACACTGGTGTGGATGAGCTCGATGAGCTGCTTGGTCTTACCGGCACCGTTGGCACCCATGATCAGTCTAACCATAAGAAATCACTCCTTTGTCATTGGTGGTTTCCACCTGAGTACAGCATACCATACCGGTGGAAAAATAGCAATGCAGAAAAAGTAAACTTATTTTTGGGCACTTTTACTTTTCCAGCTTCCCCAGCAGCGTCTGCCGCAGGTCCTCATACCCCGGCTTGCCCAGCAGGGCGAACATATTTTTCTTATAGGCCTCCACGCCGGGCTGGTCAAAGGGGTTCACGTCCAGCAGGTAGCCGGACAGGCCGCAGGCGTACTCAAAGAAGTAGATCAGCCCGCCCAGGGTCTGCTCATTGACGGATCCTGTCCGCAGCGTCACGTTGGGCACGCCGCCCTCCACATGGGCCAGCAGCGTACCGTCCATGGCCTGCTGGCGGATAAAGTCCATGCTCTTGCCTGCCAGGAAGTTCAGGCCGTCGCCGTTGCCCTCGTCATAGGGCACGGGGTTTTCGTTTTGAGAGGGGCCGAAGCGCACCACCGTCTCGAACAGGTGGCGCTCACCCTCCTGGATGTACTGGCCCATGGAGTGCAGGTCGGCGGTAAACTCCACACTGGCGGGGAACAGGCCCTTGTTCTCCTTGCCCTCGCTCTCGCCGTACAGCTGCTTCCACCACTCGGACATAAAGCGGAAGCAAGGCTCATAGGCCGCCAGCAGCTCGATCTTCTTCCCGGTGCGGTACAGCTCATACCGGGCGCCGGCATACTGCCAGGCGGGATTGGCGTTCATGTCCGCCAGGGCACATTCGCGCATCATATCCGCCGCACCGGCCATCAGCGCGTCGATATCGATGCCGGCCACAGCAATGGGCAGCAGACCCACGGCCGTGAGCACACTGTACCGTCCGCCGATGTTGTCCGGCACCACGAACTCCTCGTAGCCCTTATCGTCGGCCAGGCCCTTCAGGGCCCCCTTGTGGGCGTCGGTGGTGGCATAGATGCGCCGGGCGGCCTCCTCCGGGCCGTACTTCTTCTCCAGCAGCTCACGGAAAAAGCGGAAGGCCACGGCGGGCTCCGTGGTGGTGCCGGACTTGGAGATAACGTTCACGGAGAAGTCCACGCCGTCCACCAGCTCCATCACCTCGGTCAGCGCGTCGGAGCTGAGGCCGTTGCCGATAAAGTAGATGTTGGGCGTATTCTTCTTTTTCAGGTTGTAATTGGGCGAGCGCAGGCACTCGATGACGCCCCGGGCGCCCAGATAGGAGCCGCCGATACCGATGACCACCAGCGCCTGGGAGTCGGACTGTATTTTCTTCGCCGCCGCCTTGATGCGGGCAAATTCCGCCTTGTCATAGTCCTCCGGCAGACGCACCCAGCCGGTAAATTCGCCGCCGGCGCCATCACCATTTTGCAGATGGTCATGGGCGATACGCAGGCGGGGGGACAGTGCGGCCTCGTAGGGCAGTGGGATAAAGCTGCGGATATTTTGCAGATCGACCTGTATCATGTTAAAACCTCCTCGTCGGTGCAATGCAACTATTTGCCCTATCGTACAACGTTTCCGGGGAAAATACAAGGGGAAAAACGGGACTTTCCCCCGCTTTTCCCCTTTCCGCTACGCCAGGAACACCGCCTGCTTCAAAAGATCGGTGAACATCCGTCCCCAGCTGCGCCCCGGAACGCTCTCCGCCGCCAGAATGGGCACCGTCAGCACCTCCGTATCGCCGCTGCACAGGGTCAGCGTGCCCACCTGCTGGCCCTGCTGTATCGGGGCCGCCAGCGTCTCCGGCAGGTCCACCCGATACTCCAGCGACGATGCCTGCGCCTTCTCCACCACAGCGGTAACGCCCGTCTCCGGCAGCGTCAGGCCCACCTGCTCCGCCTCTCCCATGGTCACCGGCAGGGCGGGCAGCGGCTCCTCCGGCGCGGCGGAGACCAGCGTATAGGCGGAGAATCCGTAATTCAACAGCGCCTTGGCGTCGGTATTCCGCTTGTCGGACGTCTCCCCCTTCATGACCACCGCGATCAGTTCCATGCCCTCGCGCTCCGCCGTGGCGCTGATGCAGTAGCCTGCGGAGGCGGTGTAGCCGGTCTTCAGCCCCGTGGCGCCGTCGTACCAGCGGATGAGCTTGTTTGTATTGGCCAGATCAAAGGTGCCGTTTCGGATGCTGTCCGTCCATATGGTGGTGAAATTGCGGATGTCCGGGTGCTTTGTCAGCAGCTCGCGGCTCATAAGGGCAATGTCATAGGCACTGGTGACGTGGCCCGCCGCCGTCAGACCGGTGGGATTGGCAAAATGGGTATCGTCCATCCCCAGCCCCCTGGCGCGGTTGTTCATCTGCTCCACGAACAGCTCCGTCACACCGGCGACCTTCTCCGCCAGCGCCACCGCCGCGTCGTTGCCGGAGGACACGCACACGCATTTCAGCAGCTCCTCCACGGTGATCTGCTCGCCCTCCGCCAGCCAGACCTGACTGCCGCCCATGCCGGCGGCGTTGGCCGACACCGTCACCACGTCGTCGTAGGCCAGCGCGCCGCTGTCGATGGCGTCCATGGTCAGCAGCAGCGTCATGATCTTGGTGACGCTGGCCGGCTCCAGCTTCTCATGCTCGTTTTGGGCGAACAGCATCTGTCCCGTGGTCTTTTCCATCAGCACCGCGGCGCGGGAGGTCAGCGGCAGGTCCACCGCCCCGGCGTGTACCGGCAGCACAGCGGTGATGCACAGCGCCGCCAGCAGCGCTGTCAGTTTTCGTTTCATAGCGTCCCCTCCAGGCTTTTTTCTATGGGTATGCGGCGGGACAAGACGTTCATGCCCTTTCGACACAATTTTCGGTTGCAAAACCGCCGCCGGTATGCTACAATAACCCGGTAAGTAAATCGCAGGGTTGGTATATCGGTATTACAGCGGCTTCCCAAGCCGTTAAGGCGGGTTCGACTCCCGTACCCTGCTCCAAAAAAGAAAGACACCCATGTGGGTGTCTTTCTTTTTTGGAGCAGCACTTTTGCTACGCAAAAGTGACCGCCTGCGGGCGGGTGATTGAACGCGAGTGGGGGAACCCGTCAAAGGTTCCCCCCTCACACTCCACCTTCCTTGCGATGTGCGGGAGTGCAGACAACAAAACCTGTGGGTAATCACAAAAAAAGAGACGCGCCATGCAGCGCGTCTCTTTTTTTGGAGCAGGGCATACGATACCGCCGGGTAAAAAAGGAGGGCGGACGCCGCGCGTCCGCCCCAAGTGAGGAGAAAAAACAGGACCCTTGCGGCGGTGACTGCTCACAGCCGCCGCGATAAAAAGGGCAGAAACAGCGGAAACCGCTGGAAGTAAGCTGATACAGCGCCCTTGCGCCACAGGACCGCGGGCGGTCACAGCAGCGCAGCCAGCAGCCACACCAGGCCGCAGGCACACGCGCCCCATACCGCCCACAGCCACGCGGGCGGACGCCACCGGCGGCGAACGCCGGTCTGTCCCCGGGCGTAGCTGCGGGCGATCCGCACCGCCTCGTCCACCAGCTGACGGGAGCTGACGCCGCCGCCGTCCGTGGGAAGGATGAAAATAGCCTGCTCGAATATCCGCGGGTCGGGAGAGTCCACGACGATCACGCGGCGGGAAACGCCTTTTACCAAAACCGATGCCTCCTTCAGCCGTGACGGGCGCTGTTTGTTACAGCCATAGTATCGCCGCGGCGGCGGAAAGTTATACGGCGCGGCGGGCAAAATTTCCCGCCGTTTTTTGTCGCTCAGACGCGGTGCGGGTCCGCCTTGCCGTCGATGGCCATCACCAGCACGGCGCAGTCGTCCGCGCCGCCCGTCCGCTGAACGGACTGACGGAGAAGCTCCTCCGCCAGCGCCCGGGGCGAGGTGCCGTCCCATCCGGCCAGCAGGTCCTGGAGCCACTCGTCGTCCTCGCCGGCCACACCGTCGGACACCTGCACCAGCCAGGTGCCCGGCGATACCGCCACGCGCTGTGGCGGCACGTCGCCGTCGGCGCTCTCCAGTCCCGCGGGCAGCGCCTGTGCGCGATAGCGGGCCACGGCGCCCTGCCGCTTGATATAGGACGGCGCGGCGCCGTACTTGTACAGCGTCAGCACGCCCTCGGCCCGATCCAGGCAGGCCAGATCGATGGTGGTAAAGCCGGCGCCCCCCTGACAGCGGAGCATGGCAGCGGTGTTCAGGGTCTTCAGCGCCGGGAGAGGTTCGATACCCGCCTGCAAAAACTGCCGCAGGAGGCGGATGGTCATAGCGGCCTCGCAGTGGGCGCTCTCGCCGCTGCCCATACCGTCGGACAGCGCCAGACAAGTCAGCCCTCCGGCATCAAAAGCGGCGCACTGATCGCCGCAGTGCTTTTCGCCGGTCTTGGGCCGCAGCAGGGCAGCGGTGCGGCAGGTCAGGTGTGCGCGGCGGAGCCGTTCCGCCGGGGCGGTCCGTGACAGCACCTCGGCCACCTGCCGGTACTGCTCCCGGGCCAGACGATAGGCCGCATCCAGCCGCCCGTGGTGCAGCCGGCGCTGGAGGAAATCATGGAGCTGTCCGTCCAGCGCCGTCAGCAGCTTGGGAAAGCGCACGCAGCGGGCCGCAAAGTACGGCGGGAAATCCTCCGCCAGCGCCTGTCCCCGCCGCAGGAGCGCCGGGCAGGCATCGTTGAAGGCATTGTACGTATCGGTATAATGGGTCTGCCAGCAGTCGCTCCGCAGGGGACAGTCCCGGCAGACCTGCTCCGCCGCCCGGTCAAACAGCACGGCGGGGTTCTCCGGCCGCAGCAGCGGTGCGTGGTCCTCCAGGCTGTCATACACCGCCCGGAAGGCCGCCGCAGGTGCCGCGGCCTCCGGAGACACCTCTCCGGCGGCCGTCAGCAGCGGTCCCTCCTTTTCCGGCAGCAGCAGCCACACACCGGCGGCCGTCAGCAGCTGGCACAGCACCGCCAGAGGGCGGACCTCCCCCAGCAGCAGGGCCGCCAGCACACCCGCGGCGCAGAAGGCCGCAGCCGCCGGCACTCTTTGTCCTCTCCGCAGCCCTGCGGCAGCGGATGCGGCGGCGCACAGCACCACCGCCAGATACAGCTCTCCCGTGCCGCACAGGTCCAGCGTCAGCCCCGCCAGCGCACCGGCGGCCGCCGCGTCGGGCACCGGCCCGCGGCCCACAAAATATAGCAGCAGCACCGCTGTCAGCACAGCCGCCGGTGAAAAGCCCATCACCGTCCAGCCCGTCGGCACGGCGCATACCCCCAGCAGCAGCAAAAACCAGGCCCGGCGCTTGTCCGCCTGCTCCGCCGCCGACTCCGGCAGCAGATCGGGCAGCAGCGCCGCCGCGCCATACAGCAGCGCCAGCGACGCCATGCACAGGGCCCACTGCCGTCCGCCCCGCTGGATCAGATACGGCAGCTGGGTCAGCCCGGCGGCGCACACAGCGGCCATAGGCCGGAAGCGGGGCCGCCGGTACAGCCGCGTATTGCACAGCGCCGTGTTGGCGCAGAAGATCAGCAGCGCCGCGGCGGTATGCCGCAGCCCCGGCTGAAAGTCCATGAACAGCAGGGCGCCCAGCCCCGCACAGACCACCGCCAGCAGGCCCGGCCATCCCACGCCGGCTGCCGCCACCGCCGCCAGTGCCCAGGGGGCGTACTGCCCGCCGGGGGCGGCAGCCGTCAGCAGCAGCGCGGCGGCACAGCCGCCCACAGCCGCCCAGGGAATACGCAGGGCGGTGCGCTGTACCGCCGGGAGCAGATGTTTCATGGCTCGTCCCTCCTTTTTCCGTTATTGTAAACGGCTAAAGGCGCGATTTCCGTCGGGAAATGGCAAAGGACTTTGATTTTTTGGCCCAGGGGTGAAAAGCGTCGGTCTGCCCTTGTAATTTTTCGTCGTATCTGGTAAAATAACGTAAGCATAAGGGGAACGCTATTCCCCGCACAGGAGGTAACACCATGATAAAGAAGCTTGCAGCCCTGACACTGGCGCTGCTGATGACCCTGTCCATGGCCGCCTGCGGCAGCCAGAAGGACGACCAGGCTGGCGGCGCCGTGACCCCCGGCGTGACCGGCGATGCTGTTCCCGATATGGGCACTGTCAGCGGCGGCACCTACACCAACCGTTTTGCCGGCATCAGCTGCACCCTGGATGACAGCTGGTATTTCTACACCGATGAGCAGATCGACGAGCTCAACGGCTTTGTCCGCGAGAGCACCAGCGACGAGGAGCTGAAGACCCGCTTGGAGAGCAGCAGCAGCGTGCAGGATATGTACGCCGCCTCCACGGACGGTCTGATGACCATCAATGTCGTATTCACCAACATGGGTCTGCTGGGCGGCAGCACCGTGACGCCCCAGGATGTGGCCGAGCTGTCCGTGGAGCAGGTCCCCGCCGCGCTGGAGAGCTATGGCTTCACGGACGTGACGGCCCAGCTGACCACCGTGGATTTTGCCGGTCAGAAGAACGTTCCCGCCGTGGCCGTATCCGCCATGAACGGCGACATCGCCACGTATGAGCTGCTGGTATGCCTGAAGGCGGGCAATTACTCCTTCAGCGTGACGCTGTGCAGCTTCACCGAGGATGTCACCGCCGACATGGCCGCCCTGTTCACCGCCGTGCAGTAACGCCGCAATAGGAAAAGACCGTGCCTCTCGGCACGGTCTTTTTTGTTACCATGTGGCGCGGGCAGTGAGCACATTGCGCTTGTAAGTGATGCGGAAGTAGATATACTCCGCCACGCCGGTGAGTATCCAGGAGAACATATACAGCAGATACAGGGACGTGATCGTGTGGAAGTAGGCAAAGATGGTGTAGATCCAGATGACCCGGAACACGCAGGAGCCCAGAATGACCATAATGGTGGGGGCCACGCTGCGGCCCAGGCCGCGGGAGGCGGCGATGCTGGCGTCCATCAGGGGGCCGATCCAGTAGGAGAAGGCCATGATCCGCAGGCGGTCCACGCCGGCGTCGATGACCTCGGGCTTGTCGGCAAACAGGCCCAGGAACTCCCGGCCGAAGACAGTCAGCAGCACGCCGACCAGCACGCCCACAACGGCGGCGTACAGCATACTGATGTAGTAGCTCTTAAGGATACGCTCCTTCCGCCCCGCACCCCAGTTGCGGCTGACAAAGCTGGCGCAGGCGGTGTAGAACGCGGCCATCATGTTGAACACCAGCGTATCGGCATTGGCGGCAGCCGCCGCGCCGGAAACGGTGATCTCGTCAAAGGAGTTCAGGCCCGCCTGCACGAACAGGTTAGCCACGGCGAATATAGCGTTCTGCAATCCGGAGGGGATGCCGATCAGCAGCACACGCTTGGAGGCCAGGTGGTGCAGCCGCAGCCTGCGGATATCCAGACGGCAGGCGTCCTTGCGGTGCAGCAGGTGGATGATAATGAGCAGGGCAGACACCCACTGTGCGATGGCGCTGGCGATAGCCACGCCCTCGGCCGCCATGCCGCAGCCGATAACGAACACCAGGTTCAGTATCACATTCAGCACGCCCGCCACCGTCAGATACAGCAAGGGGCGATTGGTGTCGCCGGTGGCGCTGAGGATACCGTTGCCGCAGTTGTAAATACCCATGGCCGGCAGGCCCAGGGCATAGAGCTTCAGGTACAGCACCGCGCCGGGGAGGAATTCCTCCTTGGTGTGCAGCAGCCGCAGCATAGGCTCGGCGAAAAACACGCACACCAGGCACGTCAGCACGCCCATCGCCAGACAGATCAGGAAGGAGGAGTGGGTGGTGTGCTCCACGTCCTCGTCATTGCCCATGCCCAGCCCGCGGGCCACGGCCACATTGACGCCGCCGCCCAGACCGATCAGCAGTCCCGTGAACAGTGTGACCAGTGTGGTGGTGGAGCCCACAGAGCCCAGGGCCACGTAGGTGTTGTACGCATACTTGCCGGCGATGGCCACATCGCTGAGGTTGAACAGCACCTCCAGCACCTGGGTCATCATCAGCGGCAAGCTGAACAGCAGGATATTTTTCCAAAGTGAACCGGAGGTCATCTCCACAGTGAGAGCCCTCCGGCGTGTTGCAGTCTTCATGCCCGCACCCTCCTATACAATACATATCACATAGAAACATCCGAACGTGATTGCCAGTATAACACGGCGCATTACACAAAACAACCCCCTTTCGACACAATATTTTTTTATACCTGGCGCTATTCTTTTTGTGCATAGTGCATAGATAAGCTTTCAGGTTTTGGGCATATCGTCAAATGTGATGCTTTGTCCCCCACCTTTCGACGGAATTTGACAGCCACGGCAGTCTCCGCTATAATGTTAGGGAGTCTGGCCGCCCCCTTTTTCGGCGGCCGCAAGGAGGTCCCCCTATGAAACGTATGCTCACCGCAGCGCTGGCCCTGCTGCTGGCACTGTCCCTGTGCGCCTGCGGCGCGCAGGATACGGACGATACGCCCACCTACCCCGCCGCCTTCTCCGGCTTGGAGACGCTGATCGACACCGCCCGCGAGGAGGGCCGCCTGACCGTGTGCGGCACCGGCGACGAGGCGTATATGACGGCCCTGTGCGAAAAGTTTGAAGAGCTGTTCGACATCAAGACCACTTACCGCGCCATTACCGCCGCCCAGGCGGGCAGCGCCCGGGGCGACGTGTGGTTCGGCGGCAGCGCGGATACCTGCCGCACCCTGGCCGCTGACGGCAAGCTGCTGACCTATACGCCCGTCCACGCCGCTGACCTGACCAACGCCGCCTACGGCGATGCGGACGGCTATTGGTACGGCGTATCTGTCGACGCGGTCGTTTTCGCCGTCAACAGCGACGTACTGCGCCGCATGACCATCTCCGCCCCCAAGGACTGGGCAGATCTGACCGACCCGGTATACCAGGAGCTGATCTGGCTGCCCTCCTACCGCAGCACGGAGATCGGCCGTCTGACCGCGTACAGCGCCGCCCTGCGACTGGGCCGCGACAAGGGGCTGGACTATCTGGCGGCGCTGGACACCAGCGTACAGTTCTACACCGCCGCGGATGACACCTTCGTCAAGTGCCTGTCCACCGGTGAGTGCGTCATCGCCGTGGGTTGGCTCCACGATGGGCTCTCCGCCCTGTCCGCTGACACCTCCGGTAACCTGCATCTGATAATTCCCGCCTCCGGTACCTTCGGTCAGGTCACCGCCAGCGCCATTTTATCCGGCGCCAGCCATACCGCTGCTGCCCAGCTGTGGCAGGAGTTCGTTCTCTCCCCGGCCTGCGCCGATCTGGCAGAGGCACACGGCGACTATCGCCTGCCCACTATCGGCAGCGCCGACCTGGTCCAGCGCACCGGCGTGACGCTGGACCCCTCCCTGCTGTCTCCCACCGGTGACGCCGACACCATCGAGGATAAGGAGACGCTCGTCTCCGACCTTATCGAAACACTGACCGACACCGGCATCGACACCGAGGATACCGCCCGCTGGAATGTGGCATAGATTCCCGCAGGCCGTCTCTTACGAGATGGCCTGCTCTTTTTCTACGCGGTCACTCTGCCTCTTGCAGCAGCTCCTCCGGCCTCACGCCAAAGAGCTTCGCCAGCGCCAGCAGATTGGTCGTGCTGGGATCCGACTGCCCCGTCTCCCTTAATTAAAGATATTGTTGGGTAAAAAAGAAAGGTCAGTCGATT